>ENA-ORXR01000098-ORXR01000098.1-marine-metagenome-genome-assembly--contig:-NODE-98-length-132015-cov-9.972661_pt1 | contig 132015 bp, 114 predicted proteins | sample MGYA00237866_ERZ511479 | MGnify/ENA metagenome assembly ERZ511479 | reverse complement strand
ATGATGCTCAATACCGGCACGGAATCGGTCGCATCCAAGAATCGCCTGCTGTCGACAATCGCCTATCGATTGAACGGTGAAACCACCTATGCACTCGAAGGCTCGATCTTCGTTGCCGGCGCCGCCGTGCAGTGGCTCAGGGACGGCCTTGGCATCATCGCTTCAGCAAGCGAAACCCAGGCACTAGCCGAGAGTCTGGACGGAAATCATGGCGTCTACCTGGTGCCGGCCTTCACGGGGCTCGGCGCACCACACTGGGATGCGGAGGCGCGTGGTGCACTCTACGGTCTGACGCGCGACACGGGGCCGGCGGTGATCACGCGCGCCGCCCTCGAGGCCGTGTGCTATCAGACGATGGATCTGATGAACGCCATGCGCGAGGACGGGGCCAGGCTTGATACCGTGCGGGTCGACGGCGGCATGGTCGCCAATGACTGGCTGGCGCAATACCTCGCGGACGTGCTCGACATCGCGGTCGAGAGGCCCCGCCAGACTGAAACCACCGCCCTGGGAGCCGCCTATCTGGCAGGTCTTCAGGTTGGCGTATACAACGGGCTCGACGACCTGAGCGCCAACTGGGCGCGTGAACACGAGTTCAAGCCCGGCATGGACAAGGCCCTCAGGCAGACGGTCACGTCGGGCTGGCGCGATGCCGTTCGACGGACTCGCTCATCATGAGCTGCGTTCGCTGAATAGCACTCGACGACGAAAAACCGTCCCATGTCCTTTGCGCCATGACCTTCAACGTCCTGCTGATCACCGCCGATCAGTGGCGTGGCGACTGTCTCGGCAGCGCAGGGCACGCGCACGTCAGCACACCGAACATGGACGCCCTGGCTCGGGAAGGTGTGCGCTTCGCACGCCACTACGCTAACGCCGCGCCGTGCGCGCCGGCGCGCGCGTCGCTCTACACCGGCCTCTACCAGATGAACCACCGCGTCGTGGCCAATGGCACGCCACTCGATGGCCGTCACGACAATCTCGCGAAAGTGGCTCGTCGAGCAGGCTACGTTCCCGTCCTGTTCGGTCACACGGACAGTGCAGTCGATCCGCGCGACTGCCTGCCGGACGATGCGCGCCTCAGAACCTATGAAGGCGTCCTGCCCGGCTTCGAAGCTGGTCTCGCGCTGACGGAAGACGAACCGGAATGGCGAGACTGGGTTGCCGGCAAAGGCGCCAGGCTGCCTCCCGAACATCCCCACCGCGGCACCCTCGCGGTCGACGATCCGCCCTCGGGTCAGGCACCGGGCTACCCGGCCGAGCACAGCCCGACGGCCTTCATGGTCGAGCGAATGACCACCTGGCTCGACCGTCGTCTCGACCGTCCGCAGGCGCAGCATGCCGATGAGCCCGGCTGGTTCGCTCATCTGAGTCTGCTCCGTCCCCATCCCCCCTTCATTGCATCGCCGCCATTCAACACCCAGGTGCCGCCGGACGCCGTCACCGGTCTCGCCTCGGGCGGGGACTGGCGAGCCGCCGCCGCTCAGCACCCGTTCACGGACTTTCTCGGAGCGGGGCAGTCGAAGGCGACGTTCATCGCGGGGGCGACAGGTGCGGTTCGCGACTGGGACCCTGCCGATCTACGGCAGATCGCCGCAACCTACTTCGGCATGGTCAGCGAACTCGACGCGGAGCTCGGCAATCTCTTTGCCTACCTGAAGCGTCGCGGCCAGTGGCAAGACACACTGATCGTGCTGACCTCGGATCATGGCGAGATGCTCGGTGATCACGGCCTTCTCGGCAAGGGCGGATTTCATGACGGGTGCTATCACATCCCGCTGATCATCCGCGACCCACGGCACCTGCATGGCTCGGGGCGAACCGTCGATGCTTACAGTGAAGCGGTCGATATCATGCCGACCTTGCTCGACCTGCTCGAGCTGCCCGTCCCCGCCAGACTCGATGGCAGGACACTACAGCCCTGGCTTGCCAATGCTAATCCGGTCTGGCGACAGGCTGCGCACTGGGAGTACGACTTCCGCGACATCCCGGCACAAACTTCCGAGCGGCATTTCGACCTCGACAGTTGCCAATGCCAATTGACCGTGCTTCGAACCGCCTCGTACAAGTACGTACATTTCGCAGGCCTGCCACCCCTGCTCTTCGACATGACTGCTGATCGTCCGGAAACCCATGATCTTGCAACGCATCCGGACTGGATGTCCACGCGAATGAGCTGTGCCGAAGCCCTGCTTGCATGGCGAGCAGAACACCTCGACCAGACGCTTGCGTTGACGATTCTGAGTGACCACGGCCCAGCCAGTATCAGACGAAATACCCATCGTTCATAGACGAAAGTCTAGTGCAAAGTGTGACGTCTGTTCACGTCACCTGCTGCCGACCACGCGATATCATGAAAGGGTTTTCGACCGCGCCGGGGCGCGACGATATGCTCACCAGGGATTTGACACCACGGCGAACGGATTCAGCCAACCTGCAGGAATTTGCACCATCATTCAATCGCACCGGGGGGTGGCGTGCACCGATGTTCGCGTTGTCGCTGGGCGCTTGCTCTTCACTGAGTGCAGACCATCAGACGCCGTTCGCCGATACGCTCCTGGCGTCTGACGAAAGCGTACCCGTCGTCCTCTCGGCTTCCCGTCTGCGCCAGCCGGTAGACGAGTCCCCGGCCTCGGTCACCATCATCGATCGCGATCTGATCCGCCTGTCGGGTGCGCGCTCACTGGTCGACGTCTTGTTCCTCGTGCCCGGTTTTCTGGTCGGCTACCGGTTGCGGGGTAACCCGGTGGCTGCGTACCACGGCATTGCCCAACGCTACAACGCGCACCTGCAACTCATCATCGACGGGCGACCGACCTATGTACCGCTCTACGGCGGCGTCCCCTGGCACGAAATGCCGATCGCGCTCGAGGACGTGGAACGTATCGAGATCACGCGTGCACCGAATGCCGCCACCTTCGGGCCCAACTCGTTTTCCACCGTCATCAGCGTCACCACGCGAGAGCCTGCTGTCGACGCCGGTTGGCGCGGCTCACTCGAAGGCGGCGGCAACGAGTACCTCTCTGGCACGCTGACCTGGCACGGCTCACGCGAGGCAACTGACTACCGCTTCACCTTGCAGGGTTCTGACAACGAAGGTTACGAGAAGCTGCCGGATACGGCGCGTGCCAGGCTCATGACTCTGCGCGCCGAGCAGCGGCTCAACGAGAGCGACCGGGTCATCTTCGATGTCGGCGCACTGCAGGGCGGGCACATCGAGCTCGACCCCGTGAAGATTCCAGAAGACTTCGCCCCCTACGAGGAAACCACCAACCTCTATGGGCAACTGGTATGGGAGCGCGCGTATTCGGCTGACGATTCCTGGCGCCTGCAATACTACTACAACCAGTATGACGTAGAGGACGACAGCGAGGTGACCGTCGACCTCGGCGAGTTCCTGATGGACCCGGAGCAGGTTGGCATACCGCTGACAGCGCGCTTTGATCGCGACACGGAATCTGCGCGCCATGAGGTGGAACTGCAGCGGACACAACGCATCTCCGACACGCACCGAGTCGCCTACGGGTTCGGCCTCCGGCAGGACACGATCGCCGGTCGTTATGTATTCAACGATGATGACACGCACCGCGTGGATACCGAGCGCCTCTTCGGCCATTCCGAATTCGAGCTGAATCCCAAGGTACTGCTGCAGGGCGGCGTGCTGGCCGAATACAACAGTCTCTCCGGCACGGCCTTCGCACCGCGGGCCAGTGCGACCTACCGTAGCGCCCCGGGGCAACGATTCCGTCTCGCATACTCGCGCGGCCTGCGCACGCCGCAGCTGATCGAGGAGGAAGGCGAGATCGCCTTCGACTTTGAGGTCGGTGACGAGACGCGCCGCGACATCGTCATTTACGAAGACGGCAAGAAGCTCGACCCTGAAACCAACGATGTCTACGACATCGGGTATCACTATTCGCGCAAGGATGACGGACGCACACTGGCCTTCGATGCCAAGCTCTCGCATCAGCGTATTCGAGGCCTGTTGTCGAATCGACAGGCCCCGCTCGAGGAAGACACCTACGACGGTCTTGGCCGCGCCTTCGAAAACCGCTTCGACTACACCTGGAACACGATCGATCTCGAACTCGACTACCAGGCCAGCCAGCGCCTGCGCTTTCGAGCCGCCTACGCCTATTCGTTCGGCATGGATGCACGCATCAAGAAGTTCAATCTCACCCCGACGCACACACTCGCCCTGTTCGCAAGCTACAACCCCGTCCCTTCGGTTTCACTGAGCAGCGAGTTCTACTATGTCAGCGAATGGAAATGGGGCGATGAACCGAAATTCCTCACCAACATAGAGCGACTCGACCTGCGCGTTGCCAAGCGCCTCAGCTTGCGCGGCGTCGACGCCGAAGTGTCGCTCCAGGCCGAACTCGAGCTCGGCGAGAATGCCGACTATGTCGAGCGCAACGATGTCCGCGATCAATACTTCGCGAAGATCGCGTTCCGCCTGCCGTGATGCCGCCACGATGAGAGTACAGGCCCGGAGGAGGAAGACGTCCATCGTCGCGCAGGCGATGACCCTGCTCTTCACACTGCTGTTGCCTGCGCCGAACGTTGCAAGCCCTCTCGCGAGCGAGCTCCTGGTGCTCGCCTCCGTGCCGAAAGCCATGCGCGCAGAGGTCGATGCCGCCATGACCGCGATACTCGAGGAATCGAAGCAGCACCACGAAGTCATCGAAATCGATGAGCACAGCGAGCTGTCCAGCTCACAGAAGTCGAGAATCGACCGTTCAGCGGCCCGTTTGATCGCCCTCGGTACCAATGCCTGCCGCAGGCTTGCCGACATTGGCCGTATCGCTACCTGTGCGCTGCTCTCTGCCGAAGCGTTCACCGACATCGATTGTGGCAGCACCTGCGATCGGCTGGAGGCGGTGATCATGGACCAGCCGCTTGATCGACAGATGGCAGTCGCCAACAGCGTCTATCCCGCGCTGGGCAAATTCGGACTCATCTCCGCCAGATCAGCCGACACGGTCGACATCCGGCCAGGTAGCGACAGCAAGCTCTCCTACCCTGCCGGCACACATCTCGACTACCAGCGTTACCGGCAACACCAGTCGCTGATACCCCAGGTGGAGCGTTCGCTCGGCCACAATGACGCCCTGCTGACACAGGCTGAATCGACCATCTTCGACCGCTCTGCACTCAACGTCGTGCTATTGACTGCCTACGGAAATTCAAAGCCTGTCATCGGCTACAGTCGTACCTTTGTCAAGGCAGGGGCGCTCATCAGCGCGTACTCGACGCCCGCACAGGTACTCCGCGAAGTCCTGGCGCCACCGGAGCCTCGAGAGCGATCCGTCAACGTGCGCACCGAGAATCGTTCCACGGCCAGGCGCATGCGCACACCCTTGTATTTCTCTGTTGCCGAGAACCAGCAAATAGCGATGTCGCTCGGCCTCGTCAAGCGGCGGGAATTAGACCCGACCAAGGACTACATCGACGCCGACTTCTCGTCGTGAGGAACCTGTCGATAACGGCTCGCATGCTGATCGTGGCCTTGGCACCAGCGATTCTTGTCGCCTGTCTCCTCAGCCTGTGGACATTCGTCGAGGGTGTCCGGAACGTCGAGCGCACGGAAATCAGGCAGGCTAACAAGCTTGCCGAGTCGCTTGCACAAGCGAGCGAGTTCGCCGTGGCAAGTGGCAATAGAGCTCTTCTTGCCAACCTGGCACAGCCTACCTTCGCGATGCCGTCGATCACGAGCATCCGTTTCAGTGATGTCCTCGGGAAGCCGCTGGGCGGGCTTGACGAGATCAACGAGAAAAACTCGCAGCCAGCCCTCGATCTGACAGGGCGACTGTGGTTCCGGTTGCTCGATCTGAAGGACAAGGTCGATATCGAGGAGCCGATCAGGCAATTCGAACTCTCGGCATTAAGGGACCCGATCTTCGATCACGACACCAGCGCGGCGACATCAGTTGCCGCCGGCACAGACGCCACGGAAGCGGCACGCATCGGTACCTTGCACATGACGGTGAACCTGACCAGCGCCTACCAGCGTCAGCTTGATTCGGTCGGCCAGGCACTTCTCGTCGCACTGCTGATTCTGCTGGCGGCGACACCTGCTGCCATCTGGCTGGCACGGAGCGTCAGCCGGCCCGTGCTGATCGTGACCGATGCCATGAGCCGACTGGAGCGTCATGAATATATCGACCGCATGCCGGTCAAGACCGGTGGTGAACTCGGTGAGCTGGCCCAGGGTGTGCTGAACCTTTCCGGCGAACTGAACACCTTTCATGCCCGCCTGAAGAAATCGGCTCGAGTCGCTACCAACGACCTGTACAAGACGCTCGACTCCCTGGAGCTGCGCAATCGTCAACTTGACGAGGCACGTGCCGCTGCTGAACAGGCCAGCGATTTCAAGTCGGAATTCCTGGCCAACATGAGTCACGAGATTCGCACGCCGATGAACACCATCATCGGCACGCTGTCGACCCTGAATCGCTCACCGCTGACAGACGATCAGAGCGAACAGGTCGACGTGATCAATACGGCCTCGAGCAACCTGCTCGATCTGATCGACGACATTCTGGATATCACCAAGATCGAGACCGGCAACCTGCGCACCGAGCAGGTCCCCTTTTCCCTGGTCGACGTCCTTTGCGACGTGAACGACGGTACCGAACAGCTTGCTCTGGAGCGCGGCGTGGAGCTGTGCATCGTGCCCCCTCGAACCCCTGCACCCACTCGCTTTCTGAGTGATCCGTTGAGGCTGAAGCAGGTTCTCTTCAACCTCGTATCCAATGCCATCAAGTTTACCGAGAAGGGCCACGTGCTGCTTGCGGTCGAAATCCCGCCAGAATATCATTTCACCGCGGACGGCCTGTGCATGGTGCAGTTCCATATAGTCGATACCGGCATCGGCATAGCGCCACGGCTGCAGCCCCGTCTGTTCGACGCGTTTGCACAGGCCGACATGTCAACTACCCGCCACTATGGCGGGGCGGGCCTGGGCTTGCATATCTGTCGTGGCATCGTCGATCTGCTCGGCGGCGATATCGTGCTCGAAAGTGCCGAGCAACGCGGCACTCACTTCACGGTTTCGCTGACGTTGCCCGTGGTCGATGATCCGACGACGTCGATCGTCGACGCCATCGACAACAGTGCACTCGCGTCGCTGCCTCCGGCTCACTTCATTGAAGACTATGATCCCCTGTTCGAAATCCGTCAGCAGTTTCTGCAACACGCGGGAGCGCAAATTGTCGATAAAGAGATCGAGCGGCAGGAGCTTCAGCATGGCGAAGCCTTGCCGACGATCATCTCGATTCCCAATCGCGTGCTCCGCGGCGCCGATTCCCGCGCCCCGAATCACTATGAGCCGCCACCGCGTGCCGGAAGAAGAATCGCTGTGCTGGGTCGAATCACACCAGACATCAAGCTCTGGGCGCGGCGCGTCGGTTTCGACGACTTCGTGGTGCGAACGCCCGATCCCCAGGAGTTGTACCGGCGCCTGGAACGCGCGCTGAGCGGTGAACCGACACGCCATGCACTCAGCGATCATGCACCGATCGAGGCCATGCAGCCGTCGCGAGCAGACCCCTTGCACGTCCTCGCGGTGGACGATCAACGCATGAACCTCGATCTCCTCGCACGCTATTTCTCGCACCTGGGTGTGCGAGGCTACTTCGCTCGCTCCGACGAGGAGGTCCGTCGCTTGCTCGATGCCCGCCAATACGACCTGCTGCTGCTGGACTTGCACATGCCCGATCGAGACGGCTTCGAGATCGTTCGCGATGTACGCGCCGGCAACTCCCCGAATCGCCACTCACCAATACTTGCGCTGACGGCCGATGCCTATGCGGATTCACGTGAGCGCGCGTTGCACTGCGGCTTTGATGCAGTGCTCACCAAACCCGTGACGATCGAACAAATTCGTGATGTCCTTGAACACTGGACAAGCGAAGCCGGGTCCGAACAACTGGTCAGCCTCGATGCCTGTGCCGCCGGCATGCTCGACGACCATGCCTGGGCGGTCGGCGCACTCGAGACCTACCGGGACGAAGCACCCGAGCACGCCGCACGCATCAGTGATGCTCTGGAAGCCCACGACAGCAGAGCCTTGCGCGAGGCAGCACATGCTCTGAAGGGGGTTTCCGATGTCTGCCGAATCACGCGAGTGGCTGACGCCGCGCGTGCGCTGGAACGAGCCAGCGAAGCCGGGGACCGCCCGGCCATGGAATCGGAAGGGTCTCGCCTGATCAACATGCTCGGCACGGCGACCCGCCAATGCGTGGAGGAACTGGCCAGAGACGTGATCGCCTAGCCTGCCAGGGGGCGGTTACCAGATCAGATTCATCGTGACCAGGCTGACGACGAGAAACAACACCGTCATGCCACCGCCTGCCCGCATGAAGTCCGCAACCGAATAGCCACCTGGCCCCATGATGAGGGCATTGACCTGATTGGTCGGAATCAGGAAGGCGTTGCCGGTCGAGATGGCAACCGTCATCGCGAACACGGCAGGATCCGCGTTGATGGCGACGGCGATGTTGACCGCCAGCGGTACCAGCAACACGGTCGCACCGATATTCGACATGACCAGCGAGAAGAACGTGGCGAGCAAGGCGACGACGGCCTGCATTATCCAGATCGGCACATCACCAACGAGCGCCAGTATCTCCTGTGCTATCCACGCCGCCGCCCCCGAATGATCGACGGCGATGCCGAGTGGAATCAGACAGGCCAGCAGGAAGACGGTTGGCAGTCGCACGGCCTCGTAGGCTTCGTCAATGGTCAGTACGCCGGACAAGACCATACCGACAGCTCCGGCCATCAAGGAGATCGACAGAGTGTCGGTCAACAGGAACAGGAGCAGCGAGGCCACAAAGAAGAACACGGCAGGCTTGATCTTCCAGGTGCGCACATCTTCATAGCGCACGTCGGTCGCGACCACGACATCGCGATTGCGCTTCAACTTGTGGAGATCTTTCCAGCTCGCGTGAACGACGAGCGTATCGCCCGGCAGCAAGGTGGTATCGCGGAAACCACGACGAATGATCTGCTCGCTCCGGTAGATCTGCAGGATATTCGTGCCGAAGTTGCGGCGTGGCTTGATCTCGCCGATCGGCTTGCCGATCAGACTCGAACCCGGCGGAATGACGATCTCGCCGATACCACCATGCTGTGCATTGAGTACATCGGCGAAATAGTCCGGGTCACCCTTGAGCTCCCAATGATTCTCGGTGCAGAACTGCTCGATGGCCGTTCGCTCGCCCATCAGGCCCAGGCGGGTATTGACCCAGATTGTCTCCTCCCGGTCAGGCGGAATCTTCACGACATCCCCGCTGTACAGCGCGAGCATGAACGGCGTGTTCGGATAGGTTTCCTCGACCTGGTGAATGGTCATGCCGACCTGAGGCGCGTCATACCCGATCTTGACTTCGCGCAGGTCGCCGCGGATGCCGTAGACGTTCTCGAAGTAGTCGGACATGCGCGAGGTTCGGCTCGGCTCGTCGCCGCGTTCGCCCGGCAAAATCCAGCGACCCAGCAGTGCAAAATACAGAACGCCTGCGACGCTGAGGGCAACGCCGATCGGTAGCACTGAAAACAGTCCGAATTCGTCCATTCGCAAATCTTCGGGCAATCCGCGGTTCGACGATGCGATGAGATCGTTCAGAAGAATAAGTGGACTAGACCCAATCATTGTCGCCGTGCCGCCAAGGATCACGCAGAAACCCATGGGCATGAGCAGCCGTGCAATCGGAATGTCCGTCCTGTCGGAGATGCGCGCCACTACCGGCAGGAACAGCGCCGCCACGCCGATGTTCTGCATGAATGCCGATGCCAGTGCCGCGGTACCCGACAGGAGCGGACCGATACGTCGCTCGGTCCGGCCGCCCACTTTCAGGATTTGCGCCGCGAGCCTGCCCATCAGGCCAGTCCGGTCGAGACCGGCACCGATGATCATCACACCGATGATCGAGATCACGGCGTTACTGGAAAAACCCGCGAAGAGTTGGTCGGGGCTCAGCAAAGGCTCGACGCCCGGTATATAGCTGAGCAGCCCGACCGCCACGAGAATGATCAGTGCAGCCAGATCGACCCGTACGACGGCCGAGACGAACAGGTAGACCGTGACCGCCAGAAGCACGAGCACGAGCACCATCTCCGTGCTCAAGGTTATCGGCTCGATCATTCCGGGGCGTGCGCTATTCGATACCAACGGGAGGGTTCACGGTGCGAACACCGCAAACGTTGCATTTTCGATGCGAAACTCACATCGTCGCAAGGCATGTGCCGGATATCCTGTGCCGAATGCCCTGCGTTCGGACAACTGCCACCTGTCCTATGGTAACGCTGCCGAGGCGCGTCCACTACCGTTTGCGATATTGGTTTTCGCATGGCACCGAACGCATTTCGCGCGTGGCCCCATCCGACCGGCCTATCTCATGAGCTCGTCGATCTGTCCGTTGGCAGCAGGCATGCTCGTCGGTATCGTGTGCTTCGCGGCGGCCCGCACACATCGGCAGCTGTGGGCCTGCTCGTCGTCGCCGGCACGGCCAGCACGCTCGTGTATCTGACAGACGCTTTCAAGTGCCCCTTGATCCGGCATCTCCGCCGGCAGGCTCTCGATTCCGAAAGGCTCTCCGCAGGGCTGTCACTCACGTCGGCCCTCTGTTTGTCACTGGCGCTCGCCATTGCCGCCGCAACGCTCGCGCCCCGGTTGTTCTACACCTAATACCGCCTGCCGTGGCCCGATCTACCGGCCCAATGGGACATCGCCTCGCCTTCGATCGGCGAACTTCTGACACAGCTGCTCCCCGCACGCGGCACCAGTCTCGCCGACCACGATGCCTGACTGTTGCTCTGGTGTCCGCTGCTCGGCTCGGCGATGCGCTGGTCGTCCCGGCAGCGCGGCGGGCGCCCGGACTCTCGTAGAAGTCCGGATATCACTCCCGACGGCACGGCCGGTGAAATTCCTGACAAAGGTTCTGACAGAAGCCGTGGCAAACACTTCGATCTACTGACGGGTCTGAGCCTGGGCCTGCTCACCGTTTTCTGGAATATCGTCGCCGGATAACCCGTCGCGGGTCAGAACTCAGGCGCCCCCAAAGGAGCTACTTCACCGTGTTCAGCCGCAAAGCGACGGATCGGCGATCCAGCCCTCGAGGGGGTCGACGTCGACAGGGCAGCCGAAACGCGCGCCTTGCTGCCGCCACGCCCACGCGGCCTGCACGGCGCAAAGCAATGCATCGAGGCGGTCACCCGACGTGTCCGCAACGATTGACTCGCACTGTTCTTCGCTCAGGCCAACATTGACGCCGTAGATATCACGAACGTCCCGGCCGGACAGCGCCTGGAGGATGTCGACGCGGACTCTCGTCTGCTCGTCGCTCTGCCTAGTGCGGGAGTCGCACTTGTAACGCACGCGCCCGAACAGGCTTCTGACCATCACGCCGGGATAGGCCTCGACCACGATACGGTTTTCGCCCGTTTCCCGGAGGCTCGGGAGATGCACCGCTGCGCGTTGCAACAAGGGTGCGCCTGCGTGAAACATGAGGCCGACCGGCACGCCGTAAAGTTTTTGCGGGCTGATCGCAGACGCACGCTTGTCGGTTGAGCGGCGATGCTCGCGATCGCCTGCGGCACGCGGCGCCCGGTACGCATCGAGTGCGGCCCTGAATTCGGCACGCGACATCGCGCCGGCATGCGCAACATAGGCAGACCAGTCTCTCGGCCAACCGATGTTCTCGATGAAACGGCGCGCCTGGCCAAACGGGAAATCGCACCCGGCCAGCCACGGCCCGTCGTGCTCGAGAAAGGCCTCGAACCCACTCATTGTCGACCATGCACGGGTCTCCTCCACGTGAAGCACGTCACCGCGAAGCTCACACGCCATCGACACGATCGGCTTGTGCTTGCCAGGCGAGCTGGTGAAATCGATGCCGTGGATATTCAATAGCCCAACTTGACTATCAACGCTATTGCAGAAGCTGACATGAGGTGTATGCTCGCCGGGCGACGCGGTTCCGCCTGTCGGATGAAAAGGGAACGGAGTGCAATGCTCCGGCTGCCCCCGCAACTGTAAGTCATGTCAGGCCGACTGCATGCCCACTGAATCGCAGGATTCGGGAAGGGAATCGGCAAGTCACTGCGTCTGCAGTGATCGTGACGAGCCAGGAGACCTGCCCTGTCGCAGTGTGTTTTCGCCGGACGGGGTGTTCCAGGCGTGGCAGGCTGTGCACAACGGTTGGAATGTCACCACCGGTTGCAGAGCGTCGCCCGTCGCCTCCTGTCCGAAATTTCGGTACAGGTGACGGAATAGGCACGGCGGCTTGAACTACCTCGAAGACAGCATCAAGGGAATGCCTGCCGGAGGCTCACTGTCGAGAGGCGTGGCGGAATACTGCCTCGTACCGATGCTCGCCTTGACGGGGCTCGCCTTGATGGGTCTCACCGTGCCGATCCGGGCCGAGGACATCGCGCTCGAACCGATCATCGTGACGGCACCTGCCGAGCGCAACGGCGACGTGGTCATCGACGACCATACGGGCACACATTCGCGCATCGACGGTGAACGACTGCAGAGGCGCGATATAAGTCTCGACGATGTGCTCGCGCAAGAAGCTGGCATCCAGCGCGCCCGCAGCGGTGGCTACGGCTCGTTCGCCTCGATCACCGTGCGTGCCGCAAGCCCCGCGCAAACGCAGGTTCTGCTCGATGGCGTGCGCCTCAACAGCGCAGGCCGGCCAGTCATCGATCTGTCGATGCTCGACTCTCTGACTTTCGACGCGATCGATGTCTATCGCAGCGTGTCGCCCTTGCAATTCGGTGGCAGCAGCATCGGTGGCGCGGTCAATCTGGTGACTCCCCGGACAGTCGCGGGCGAGTCGCGCACCCGCATCGGCGTTGGCGCAGCGAGCTTCGGACTGGCCCGCGCCGAGCTGAGCCACCGGGCACGCTACGGCCGATGGGACACGATTACCGCCTTCGGCGCGAGCAACAGCCGCAATGACTTCAGCTTCGTCGATGACAATGGCACCCCACTGAACGATGCGGATGATCGCCGCGAGAGAAGACAGAACGCCGCCGCTCGCCGCATCAGTCTGCTGCTGAAGGTCGGCACCGAGCACAGCGCCGACACGCGAACCGATCTCCTGTTCCAGCTTGCCGACCGTCGTCTGGGCGTGCCCGAATTTCGTAATAACGCCAACAACGAAGCACGCTTCGACACACGTTCCGCGCAATGGCAGCTATCGCACGCACGCAGCTTTCGCGGCGACTGGAAAACGGTCAGCACGCTGTTTCTGCACGGTGACGATGACCGCTTCGTGGACCGTGAAGGTCAGGTTGGACTGGGCAGTCAGGATACAGAGACGGAGACCCGCAGCGTCGGTCTCGACAGTTACGCAAGCCGTGCGTCCGATGATGGCAGCATCGAATTCGGCGCGGGTCTGCGGCACGACGCCCTCGTGAACCGGGATCGCCTGAATGACACCACCGGTGCAGATGCAGGTCGGCTGCAATACAACCTCAACGCACAATGGACCCGCTACCTGCTGGACGGACGGCTGGTGCTCTCGCCTGCGCTCCGCCTGCAGTATATTGATGACAGCCTTAGCATCCCCGCTGGCAGTCGCGCCGACGCGGCAAGGAACACAGCGGACCACGTCGTCAGCTCGTGGTTACCTAGCGTCGGTTTGCGCTTCGATGCTAGTGACCACTGGACATGGCGTGCAAGCCTGCAACAGGCACGCCGGGAACCCTCGTTTGCCGAACTCTACGTGGACCGCGGCCTTGTCCTCGGCAATCCTGATCTCCGGGCTGAACGCGGCATCATTGCCGATGCAGGCATCAACTGGCGGCGTGACGACGATCTCGAGTTGTCGGCAAGCGTATTCATCAGCGAACGTGATGAACTAATCGTTCGCACCTTCGATGCGCAGGGTGTGGGCCGCGCCGTCAATACAGGCAGGGCACGCGTGCGTGGGCTCGAGCTCACCGGCGCCTGGATCCTCTCTCGCCGCTGGCATCTGAGTGGCAACGCGACCTTGCAGGACGCCGAGAACATTTCCGCCGATTCCGCCCTGGACGGCCGGCAGCTACCGGGCGAAGCGCAATGGCAGTGGCAGGCGACGGCGCGCTTCCGCCCGCGCGACAACTGGCAATTGCGGGTCGCGTCGAGCACGACGCGAAAGCGTTTCTACGACCAACCGAACAGCCGGCCCGCACGCGACTCCACCGTGCTCGACATCGGTATCGACTACACCCGCGGCCAACTGCAGACGGCCTTTTCGATCAACAACCTCGGTGACGACAATATCGAGGATTTCAACGGCTTTCCACGGCCCGGCAGGGTCTTTTCACTGAATTTCTCACTCACTCTCTGAGAACTTCACACACACTCTCTGAAGGATGGAAGCGATGAAGAACCGACGCCATACCGGCGCTACTGCACGACCCCGACAGGGCCTGTTGCGTCCCGCTCTGCTATCGCTCTGCTGCGTGCTGGCGCTGAGTGCCTGCGGCAGTTCCGATGACGATGCTGACGACACCGACGCAACGGGCGTTGGCGAGGAGATGCCGCCGACCACAGGATCGCCGGGACCCGGTGATACGGACACGCCAACCGATGGGGAAACCGATCCACCAGTGGAAACACCGCCAGTGGACGATCCGCCGGAGCCGATTGCCGGGGTGACAACACGATATGCGTTCGTGTCCAGTGCCGCCCCCGGAGGCGACGCCGGTCAGATCGAGCGCCTGACACTTGGCGACGAGATCGTATCGTCGGGCATGACCGAAGCCACCGGGTCAGATATCGGCGTGGCCACCGACGGCACGGATCTCTACCAGATCGGTCGCTTTCAGCTCGACTCGTTGACCCGTTTCACACCGGATGATCTGCGCACACCCTTGTGGCAATACTCGGTCAATGGGGATGAGATCGCAGCCAACCCCTACAGCATTGTCTTCGCCAGCGAGAGCAAAGCCTACGTCGTGCGATACGGCAGCCCGAAGATCTGGATCGTCGATCCGAGCGCTGCCAGCGAGGAAGATTTCAAGACCGGTGAAATCGACCTCTCCGCCTATGACGCCGATGGCGTACCGGAAGCGGCCGGCGCGGTCTTGGTCGATGGCAAGTTGTTCGTGTTGATGCAGCGCCTCGAGAATTTCAAGCCGGTCCGCAATGGCTTCGTCGCGGTCATCGACACGGCCACCGAAACCGAGATCGACACCGGCATGGGAGAGGATGGCTTGGCGGGCATCGCGCTTTCGACGAGCAACCCGGAGGGCATCTTCCATTCAGAGGACACGGGCGATATTTTCGTCGTCGGGCGAGGCAACATCTTCACCGCGTTCAACGATCTCGAGGGCGACCCCTACAACGGTGGCATCCAGACCATCGATCCGGGATCGTATGCGGTCGACCTTCTGATAGACGATGGCACCGAGGACGATACCCAAGGATTCGTGTCCGATGCCCTGATCGTCTCGGCCGAAAAGGGCTATCTGTTGCACTACGCAGCATTCGGCAGCACCACGCTGCGAAGCTTCAATCCGATCACGGGTGTCGTCGACGACACCGTCGTCGCCGGACTCGCCGATCGAGATATCTCGGTGCTTGCCACGGGCCCCGAAGGTCGGGTCTGGGTCGGTCTTAACGGTACGGAATCGCGAGGCTTCACTTTGATCGATCCGGCGGACGACAGCGTTGTGGTCGAGAACGTGCCAGTGGAGTTCAACCCGAACGGCATCGTCTTCATCGAGTCGGTAGACGAGGAATGATCTGACAGGCAGAGGCGGATTTCGTCGGGATCAGCTGACGAAATCTGCCCGCTTTCCTGCCCGCCGCCGAGGTGACTGACAAAGATCGGCGGTACACTCGGCAGAAACCGGTTCTCGAGTTCGCGAACACGTATCGGCCGGAGTGACGCATGGTTCAGGAACACGACCCGCACACACATGATCATCACGATCATGGGCATGCCCATGATCACGACAATCACCTCGAGCCGACCGCGGCTCGCGTGCGGGCGCTGGAAACGCTGCTCGTGGCCAAGGGTCTCGTCGACCCTGCAGCAGTCGATGCGATCATCGATACCTATGAGAACAAGGTAGGGCCCCGAAACGGGGCGAAAGTCGTCGCACGCGCATGGGTGGACGCGGAGTTCAGGCATTGGCTTGAACGCGATGCGAATGCGGCCATTGCGTCGATCGGCTTCAGTGGCCGACAGGGCGAACACATGCAGGTCGTATTCAATACACCTGAAATTCACAACGTCGTGGTGTGTACGCTCTGCTCTTGCTACCCGTGGACCGTGCTCGGCCTGCCACCGACATGGTACAAGTCGCCGGCTTATCGTTCACGCGTCGTCGTCGAACCACGTCGAGTTCTGGCCGAATTCGGCCTGTTTCTGGATGCCGCCACGAAAGTCATCGTTCGCGACTCCACGGCAGAATTGCGCTGGCTGGTCATACCGGAGCGACCTGCAGGCACGGAGACGCTCGATGAAGCGGCCCTGGCTGAACTGGTGACGCGCGACGCCATGATCGGTACGGCGCGGGTCGAAAGTTGCTTGTCCGCTGCGACAGACAGCCCGGTCGACAGGGAGGAGCCGTCGGCATGAACGGTCCGCATGATGTCGGCGGGCGAGCAGGTTTCGGCGACGTCATGCCGGATGCCGACGAGCCTGCCTTCCATGCGGACTGGGAACGTCGGGTGCTCGGCCTGACCTTGTGCTGTGGTGCGCTTCGCCACTGGACACTCGACGAAAGCCGACATGCCCGCGAAAGCCTGTCACCTGCCTTGTATTATTCTTCAAGCTACTATCAGATCTGGCTGACGGCGCTGGAGGCACTGCTGATCCATCACGGGGAAATGACACGAGAAGAACTCGATGACGGCGTCGTGCATCAGGCGGGCCTTGCAACCGAGCGCTGTCTCGAGGCCAGGCGAGTACCCTCGGTCCTCGCCACGGGAGCACCCACAGCACGTACGCTCGAAAGCAAGCCTCGCTACCGGACAGGTGATCGGGTTCGTACCATCGTCGATCACACCAAAGGGCACACACGACTACCTGGTTACGCACGAGACAAGCCTGGCACCATTGTCGAAATTCATGAAGCGCATGTATTTCCCGACAAAAACGCCCACGGTCGACACGCCGGCAATCAAGACACCCGCGGTCAGAGCGAGCAACCGGAGTGGCTGTATACCGTTGCCTTCGAGTGTCAGGATTTGTGGGGCAAGGGTGGCGAGACCAATACCTCGGTCACGCTCGAGGCCTGGGAGAGCTACCTTCGTGCCGAATGATCCTATCGCCGATGGCAGGACCTTTGACGAACCCTGGCAGGCGCAGGCCTTCGCACTGGTCGAGAATCTGCGCGAGCGCGGCGTGTTCACCGCCAACCAATGGGCCGCTGCACTTTCCCGCGCACTGGCGGCACAAGACCCTGCAGCGGGCGGCGGAGACTACTACGACTGTTGGCTGGAGGCGCTGGAACGCCTGCTCGACGAGCGCGGACTGGTTGCATCGTCCGATGTGACCGACACCAGCAGAGCCTGGCAACGCGCCGCACAGGCGACACCTCACGGACAGCCGATCGTGCTCGAGAATGATCCCCTTGAATAGCGATCCCGTTCAGTTGGCGGACCAGCTAGCGCACTCCCGGTAACGCACGCCGTTTCGCTCACGTACCGACTCCATCAAGTCGATCCGGTCGAAGCGGGTACGCACCCGGGGTGTCGACAGGGGTGGGGGTGGCGGATGGTCGACGCGCCGCGCGAGTGTGATATGAGGTCTGAACGGTCGCTTGTCGACACGGATGCCGGCACGATTGGCGAGGGTACGCATGCGCTTGCCAAGCAGCATGAGAGCGACCGGCGGCTCGGCCGGTGCGAGCCAGGTCACCGTGCTGCCCGGGTGATAGCCCGGCTCATCGAAATCGACCTCGAGCCTGCGGGGCCTTTCCACGAACTCGTCGAGCGCCAACACCAGTCGCTCGACACGTCGATCATCCACATCACCAAGAAAGCACAAGGTGACATGGAGATTCTGGATCGGCACTTCGCGACCCGTCGTCGGCCAGTGCTGCAGCCGCCAGTTGTCGATCGCGAGTGCCGCCTCGGCATCGGGCGTCAGGGCAAGGAACAATCTCATTGTCGCGATGATGACACCCGTGGTGGGGCAATGTCATTCTCGGCATTCGCTGTTGACCCCTGCATTGCCCTGTCGCTACTCTGACCGCCGCGGATCAGTGACGCCCTACCAGAGAGGACATGGCATGAGCAGTATCCCATCGATCAGGTTCATCGCAGGCAACGCGCGGCGTCACGCATTGCTCACGCTGATCTGCAGCTTGCTTGCGTTCGCATTGCCCCCGCTCGTGCCGGTAGCCGCCGCCGCGGACACCATCAAGGTGGCTGGCATCTACACACAGCCCATCCAGCAGAAATGGGATGCACGTCTACACCTTGCGTTGCAGGCACTCGAGGATGCAGGCTCGATCGAATACGAGTATTCGGAGAAAGTGGCCAACACCGACTATGTTCGCGTGCTCCGCGAGTACGCCGACGGTGGCATCGATCTCGTGGTCGGCGAAGCCTTCGGCATCAGCCGCGAAGCACGGCAGGTCGCGGACGATTATCCCGACGTGGCCTTCCTGATGGGCGACCCCTTCGAGCCGCACGGCGACAACTTCTCCGTGTTCGACAACTACATACATGAGCCCTGCTATCTGATGGGCATGATCGCCGGAACCATGACCACCAGCAATCGAATCGGCATGGTCGGCGGTTATCCGATCGGTGAGGTCAATCGCCTGTTCCACGCTTTCATGGCCGGGGCGAAGTCGACCAATCCGGAAGTGGAGTTCAAGGTGACGTTCATCGGCTCCTGGTACGACCCGCCGAAAGCCAAGGAAGCGGCCTTTGCACAGATTGAAGCCGGCGCCGACATCCTGTATGCAGAACGTGCCGGGGTTGTCGATGCCGCACGCGAGAAAGGCATTCTGGCTTTCGGCAACGTCAACGACATGAACAAGGAGGAGAACGGCGAGAACGTTGTCGTGACATCGGCCCTCTGGCACATGGAAGACGCGATCGGCCACGCCGTCGAACGCGTCAAGGCGGGGACGTTTGCCGCAGAGAACTACAAGGAGTGGACGATGATGGCAAAGGGCGGCGCAAGCCTTGCTCCGTACTACGAATTCGAGGAGAAGATCGATCCGGCCATCAAGGATCAGGTGGTGGAAACCGCCGCCGGCATCATGGCAGGTGACATCACCATCGAGATCAATGACGAGGAGCCGAAGTCGACCTATTGAGTCGAACGCTCGGTAAACGCGCTTGATTCCGGATGTACCAGACCGCAGGCCGCATGAGCGTGCCGGCGTCCGGCGATACCGGGGCGCACGACGGGTGAGCGCGCCCGACGTCAGAAGTCTCGAGTCGAGCGACCGGTGAACGAGCCTGACCCCGGTCGTCGGCAGCCGGTCCTCGAGCTCCGTGGCATCGGCAAGCGCTTCGGCGCGCTGGCCGCCAACGAGGACGTCGACCTGGCGCTTTGGCAAGGCGAGATCGTCGCCCTGCTCGGCGAGAATGGTGCCGGCAAGACCACGCTGATGAACATTCTCTTCGGCCACTACACGGCCGATACGGGCGACATCATCGTGGCGGGAAAGACGCTCCATCAGCACACCCCGGATGATGCGCTCGCCGCCGGTATCGGCATGGTGCATCAGCATTTCACGCTGGCGGACAATCTGACGGTGCTCGACAACATCATCCTCGGCACCGAATCGCTGTGGTTGCCGTTCAGCCGTCGGCAACGCGCCCGGCGCCGACTCGCCGACATCGTCGAGCAGACCGGGCTCGATGTGCCGCTCGATGCCACGATCCGCAGCCTGACGGTAGGCGAACGACAGCGCGTCGAGATTCTGAAGGCCTTGTATCGCGACGTCCGCATTCTGATACTCGACGAGCCGACCGCCGTGCTGACGCCACAGGAAGTCGACGATCTGTTCGCTCGGCTGCGTCGGCTGGTGGCAGACGGACTATCCGTGATCGTCATCTCGCACAAGCTCGATGAGGTGCTGGCGATCAGCGATCGGGTCGTTGTGCTCAGGAGTGGTCGCGTCGTCGGGAACGCCAAGACCCGGCAAGTCGATCGTGACACTCTGGCCGAGATGATTGTCGGTCGTCGAATCGAACGCCCCGAGGTCGCAGCCCGTGAAGCGGGGGCAAGGTTGCTTTCCCTGCGCTCTGCAACTGTCGGCAAGACTCGCGCGCTTCTCGATGGCGTCGACCTCGAGCTGCATGCCAGCACGATCACGGGCGTCGCGGGCGTTGCCGGTAACGGGCAGGGCACGCTTGCCGAAGTGCTGTCCGGCCTGTGCCGTCTGGATGCCGGTGAACTTTGCATCGACAATGACGTGGTCACGAACCCGACGCCTGGCCGCTTGACCCGCCTGGGCGTCGCACGCATTCCGGAGGACCGGCACCGCCACGGCATCGTCGGCGAGATGTCGCTGTGGGAGAACCTGATGCTCGACGATATCGGCGAACCGCCGTTGTGGCGTCGCGTCGCGGGGGTCGCGCCAACCTGTCTCGTGCGCGAGGCGGCGCGCGCGCGGGCCAGCGAACTCTGCCAACGCTTCGATGTGCGCGGCGGCGGCATCGACAAACCGGCGGCACTCCTCTCGGGTGGCAACATGCAGAAGCTGATTCTGGCGCGCAATCTGTCACGCAACCCGCGCATCATCATCGCCAATCAACCATCGAGGGGGCTGGACGAAGGCGCCATCGCCGCCGTGCACACGCTGTTGATCGAGGCGCGTGATGCGGGAGCCGCCATTCTGCTCATGACGGAGGATCTTGATGAATTGCTCCGCCTGGCCGACACCGTCGTGGTCATGCAGGGCGGCCGGCTGAGTGCACCGCGATCAGCCGCCGGTCTCGGTGCACGTGAACTCGGACTGGCCATGAGCGGTGCGGACACGCACAGGGCATCGCAGGGAACGCGGCACTGATGCGTCTCGAACTCCGCGAAGCAACGCCGCTGTGGCTGACGGTGTCGGTGCCGATTGCCGCCATCGCATTGTCGCTGCTGCTGGCGGGTGCGCTGGTCATCTGGGCAGGCGAGTCGGCTTTTGCAGCCCTGACCCTGATGACACGTGGCGCCTTCGGCACGACCTTCGCCCTCAGCGAGACCCTGGCCCGGGCGATTCCATTGATCTTCACGGGGCTGGCTGCGGCGGTTGCATTCCGGGCACGCTTCTACAACATCGGTGCTGAAGGTCAGCTCTACCTGGGCGCGCTCGCCGCAACCGTGTTCGGCACCGGTCTGGTCGCCTTGCCAGGCTACGCCATGATCCCGTTCCTGTTCCTCGTCGGTGCGACGGCCGGCGCACTTGCGCTTTTGCTGCCCTGGTTCCTGAAGACGCGACTCGGCGTAGACGAGGTGGTCACGACCCTGCTGCTCAACTTCATCGTGTTGCTCTTGGTAAGTTTTGCGCTGGAGGGTCCGATGAAGGATCCCATGTCGCTCGGCTGGCCACAGACCGCGCCGATCGTGGACAGCGGCGTCCTGCCCTCGCTGATCGAGCGCACCCGACTGCATGCCGGCTTGTGGGTGGCCATCATCGCCGCGATCGGAATCTGGCTGCTGCTCCGCTACAGCGTCTTCGGCTTCGCGGTGCGCGCCCTCGGACTGAACCCCGACGCCGCCCGCCATGCCGGCATTCGCCCGCACGCGACCTTGCTCGGAGTCGCCGTCGTGAGCGGTGCACTGGCCGGCATGGCCGGTGTGGCCGAAGTGGCGGGGCTGAAGGGTTACCTCACGCTCGATATCTCACCGGGCTTCGGGTACACGGGCATTGCGGTCGCGATGCTTGCCAACCTCCACCCGCTCGGCATCGTCCTGTCGGCCATCTTCCTGGCAGCGATCACCGTCGGCGCCGATTCGATGAGTCGCGAACTCGACATCCCGAGCTACATCGCCGACATCATGGTTGCCTCCGCGGTACTCAGCGTGCTGGTCGGGCTGATGCTCTCGCGCTACCGGCTCCGTCGTCACTGATGGATATTCTCGACATCCTGTTCGGCGCGAGCTTCTGGGCTGCAACCGTGCGCATCGCCTGCCCCCTCATCTTCGCGACGCTCGGCGAACTGATCTGCGAGCGCGCCGGGGTTCTCAACCTCGGTATCGAAGGCATCATGACCGTCGGCGCGATGAGCGGTTGGTTATGGGTATATCAGGGGGGCGATCTCTGGGGCGCGGTCGCGATCGCGGCCGCCGTCGGTGCTGCCTTCGGCTTGCTCCACGCCAGTTTCACGGTATCGCTCGGACTGTCGCAGCACGTGACCGGCATCGGCATCACCTTGCTGGCGTCAAGCCTTGCCTACTACGTCGTCAAGATGCTGTTGCCCGAGAGCACCACACCACCGAAGATCGAGCCATTTGCCATCTGGCCGGTGCCGGTCCTGGCTGATCTGCCCTTTGCAGGCCCGGCCTTCTTCCAGCACACCCCACTGACCTATCTTGCGTTCCTGGTCGTGCCGATTGTCGGCTGGATGATCTATCGCACCCCCTGGGGGCTGGCGCTGCGTGTCGCTGGCGAGAACCCGGCCGCACTTGAAGCCCAGGGGATCGATGTCATCGTGTTGCGAACGCTCGCGGTCATGCTCGGCAGTGCCTTCATGGCCGTCGGCGGCGCCTACCTCACCTTGAGCGCTTTCGACGCCTTCTATTTCGGCATGATCAACGGCCGTGGCTGGATCGCCGTGGCACTGGTCATCTTCGCGTCCTGGCGGCCGGGCAAGGCACTCCTCGGCGCGCTGCTGTTCGCCGGGCTCGATGCCTTTCAGGTGCGCCTGCAGCAACAGGTCGGTGCCTTCATCCCATATCAGTTCTTCCTGATGCTGCCGTATATCCTGAGTATCGTCGCGATGGTGATGGTGGCGCGACGTGCAGAGTATCCGATGGCCCTGTTGAAGCCCTGGCGACGGGGTGAGCGGCTGTAAGGGCTCGCGACCCTCGTTCAGCGCGCATTCACCTAATCGGCAGTACAGTTGTCGAACGTTGCACACCTCGGGCAGTCTGATGTTGTTTCGGGGTGACGACGGGCGCTATCAGCATGCGCCTTGCAATCCTTGCCGACCCGCGCCAATCGCGCATTCGCCCTCAGGAAGACGTGCCATGACCGCACCAGATCGAATCACCGGATCGCGAGCGAAGCTCGTCGGCTGCACGCTGCTCTGCGCGACACTCGCGCTCGGCGGTTGTGCCTCGACCACGCGCAGCATCGATCCGGAATCGGATGTTCACTACGACGCAAGCTACGACTTCACCGACAAGAAAGAGATTGTCGACGAACTGACCTCGAGCCTGCTGGCCACACCGAGCGTGCGCTCCGAGGCGGGCAAGCCGGTCATCGTCACCTACGGTGTTGCCAACGAGACCTCCGAACATATCAACACCGGCGGCATTACCGACGATATCCGGCTCGAACTCATTCGTGCCGGCAAGTTCCGCTTTCTCAATCGCCGGCAACGCGACAACGTGCTCGACGAGACCGACTACCAGTACGCGGGATTTGTTCCGCCTGCACAGCGCGTCGCCGAAGGGCGTCAGCTCGGTGCCGACTACATCCTCTCCGGCACCCTGCGTTCGATCGAGAAGAAGCAGCCGAAACAATGGCGACTGAACAAGCGCAAGCTCGTCTACTACAGCATGACGCTGGAACTGACCGACCTCGAGAGCGGTGAGATTTCCTGGGCCGACAGTGTGGAGATCGCGCGCGAGTCGTCACGGCCGATCATCGGCTGGTAGCGGCACGCCCGAACCACGATCAAGCTTTCACAGGGACGGGAGCAACGACCCGTGAGGGAAATCAGTCGATCGGCAAGGCTGCTTGTCTGTGTCGTGTTCGCGCTGCTGAACGCAGCCTGCGCCACGTCGAGCGGACTCGAGCAGGCACGTGGCCAACTGCGTGCCGGTGATCCGGAAGCGGCGCTCGCGACGCTCGAGACGCTTGAGGTGCCGCGGCGCGACCAGCTCCTCCTGCACCTCGATCGCGCCATCGCGGCCCACTCGGCCGGTCGCTACCGCGACAGCATCGCAGCCTTCGACGCCGCGGACGAACTCATCGACAAGTTCGATATCGTCAGCATCAGAGAACAGGGGGCCACGCTTGTCGTCAGTGATCGGGCGGCGAGCTATCGGGGCGAATCGGCAGAGCGGCTGTGGATACGCACTTTCCAGATGCTCAACTACCTCGCGCTCGACGATGCTCAAGGAGCCGGCGTGGAAGCGCGCCGGGCACTTGCTGTACTGGAGGAACACGAAGAGATTCTATCCCGAGACCCCGTCTCGAGACTGCTCGTGGCGATGAGTTTCGAAGCAACCGGGCAAGCGGAAAGTGCACGCGTCGAATATCGCAAGCTTGTTACCGATAGTGACTCACCCGGTGTGCTCCGCGCAGCCTGGTTCAATGCACGTCGCACGGCAAGACCTGACGCTGCCGCGGAACTCGCCGCCCGTGTTCCCGAGCGGCTGGCCGGTGAGATGCAGCGCGAACTCGAACAGCAGCATGGCGAACTCGTCGTGGTCCTCGCCGACGGCTTCGTGCCACGCAAGCAGGCCGGCGATATCTTCGTGTCGACCGATCTCAGGGTGTCGTTCCCGTTCTATGCAGATTCCTACGATTTCGGCTCATCGGCCGTGCACGTGCTCGTCGACGGCAGTCCAGTGAAGGCCACGCTGACCACGACCCGGCTGGTCGATGCAGCCCGTGCCTCGCTCGAGGCTCGAGCCGCGCGTCTGACGGCCAGGCACGTCGCCCGCTCGGCGGTGAAATACAACATTGCGCACTCGGTTTCGCGCGAAGATGCCCTCGCCGGCGAACTCGTCAAGTTGTTGCTCTTCGCCCTTGAACAGGCCGATACGCGGAGCTGGGCTTCATTGCCTGCAACGCTGACCCTCGTGCAGATCCCGCTACCATCCGGGCAGCACGACATCGAACTCGATCTGAGCGGCGGGGCTGCCATCGGGCGTGTGCGCACTCGGCTCGACGCGACGCCGATTCGGGCCGGCAGGCGGACCTTCCGGAGCGTTCGACCAGGCACCGACTCCTCTTTGCACTATACTGCGCCAGAACCTTAACAGAATGTTATCTTTCCAGATGTAAAGGTTGCGGCGCTTGCTGTGGCACGGAGCCAAGGACTAGTGTTCCATCACCGGCCCTGTCGATATGGATATGATTCTCGCCGATGTCTCTCCCCTGCCCACTTGAACCTGCGGATCTCACGCTCCGGGGGTGCATGCCATGAGTAGCTCGCCCCGCTTGTCCTCGTATGCTCACCACGTCATCAGTCGGGTGACGTTCGGGCAGACGCCGGAAATACTTCGTGAAGTCTCGCTGGTCGGCTCGGGTTCCTACGTGCAACGACAATTGTTGCCCAACAGCATCGACGACTCGGCCTGCAACAACCTGCTCGGCGCCTTTCGGCGACTGTACCGCCCCACGCCTGAACTGGTTGCAAGCAATCAGCAATGGGAGGTACAGAACGAGCTGGTCGGCATGAGCGTGATTCGTGCCGTGCACAGTCGGCGACAGCTGCAGGAAGTCATGGTGGACTTCTGGAGCAATCACCTCAGCGTCAATGCGAGCAAGCGGCGTGTCGCCTTCATGCTGCCGCGCGACAACGCCCTCTTTCGCCAACGTGCTTTCGGACGTTTCGAAGACCTTCTCATCGCCAGCGCAAAGAGCCTGTCGATGCTGACCTACCTTGACAATCGTTCCAGTCGCGCCGACATCGATCGTCCGCCGAACGAGAACTACGCCCGCGAGCTCCTGGAAATCCACACGCTCGGCAGACCGGATGCCTTCACCGAGGCCGATGTCAAGGCGGTGGCACACATCTTCACCGGCTGGACGATCGACACCGGTAGCTGGTCCTTCCAGTTCCGCAGTAACTGGAACCGGCTCGGGCCGGCTCAGGGCCGCAACATACTCGGCTGGACGCCACGCTACCCGGACGGTTACATCGAGAACGGCGAATGGATACTGAGGCACCTCGCCCGCCACCCCGCGACCGCACGGAACATCTGCCACAAGCTCTGTCGGCACTTCATCGACGATGCCATAAGCGTTGATGATCCGGCGGTCCAGCAGGTCGTGGCCAGATACAACTCCAGCTACACCGACATCCGCGCCACACTCGCTACACTGTTTACCACCAGTGCCTTCCGCGACAGCCCGGCGGTCCGGGTGAAGCGGCCGAATGAATTGCTGTTCGCCATGCTTCGCGCGACCAATGCCGAGTTCAACCTCGGCGACGTGCAACGGTTCAGCCGTGGCATCAAGGAAGAGCTCGTGCGGCTCCGGCAGATCACCTACGAAGCGCCGTCACCGAAAGGCTATCCGATCGATGATGCCGCCTGGATGGATGCCAGTTCACTGATCAACCGCTGGAACCTGGCGTTTCGGGTCGCGGCGAATCGGGTCGAGAACACGCGCATCGACACGGCCTCCATCGGCAGCGGTGCACGTCTGGCCGGCGAGCTGGTCGATCGCATCGGCATACAGCTCCTCGGCAGACCTCTGCCGGAAGCGGAACGTCGTCACTTGCTGACGCACCTCGGCGCATCATCGGACACCCCCCTGAATGCGCGGATGCAGCGCAAGCGCGCGGCACTTATCGGCCTGACGCTCGCGTCGCCCACTTTCCAGGCTCGCTGAGGAACGACATGGACATCACTCGACGGCGACTCCTGAAAGCGATCGCAGCGGCCCCGGTCGCAGCGTCCGGCGCGGGGCAGATTGCCTTTGCAGCCGATGGAAACAGCTCCCACACGGTCGTGGTGGTCTTTCTGCGCGGCGCTCTGGATAGCGTCGGGGCGTTGATACCGAGCAACGAATCACGCTACTACGACAGTCGTCCCGGCATTGCCGTGCGACGCGAGGGTCAGATCAATCTCGACGGGCAGTTTGCCCTGCACAATGCCTTGCGCCCCCTGAAAGATCTCTACGATCAGGGCGACCTTGCCTTCGTGGTCGGCACGGGGCTCGACAGCGCATCAGCGACGCGCAGTCACTTCGATGCGCAGGCACGCATGGAAGCCGGTCTGTCCGGCCGCAGCAGTTCCGAGGGCTGGCTCGGCCGCCATCTTGCGCTCCGCGCAAATGGCGATGACGACGTCTTTCGAGGTATCGGCATCGGCAATGTGAGCGATGCGCTACGCGGCTACAGGAACGCCCTGAATATCAACGACCTGGCCAATCTGCGTCTGCGCCCACCGAACGACGTCACGGCTGGCGAGCTGGACCGGACACTCACCTCCCTGTATGCCGAGGCGCGCATTCCCGAACTGCGCAACCAGTCCGATCGCGCACTGGAAACACTCTACGTGTCGACGGTCAGAAACCTGGGCTATGGCACCAGCGCCAGTGCCTTCGGTACGCGCCGCTTCGGTCGGGAACTGCGACAAGTGGCGGAACTGATCAACGCCGATCTCGGCCTGTGCGCGGCGACGGTCGATTTTGGCGGATGGGACTTGCATGACTCCTACGGTTCATGGCGAATCGGTGCCATGCAGGATCAGCTGAAGCAGCTCGCTCTCGGTCTGCGCGCCTTCCACGAGAACATTCGGGATCGTCGCAAGGTGACGGTCGTCGTCATGAGTGAATTCGGCCGTCGACTCGAGGAGAACAGCAGTTACGGGACCGACCACGGCAAAGGTGGACTGATGATGGTGCTCGGCGGTAGCGTGAACGGTGGCCGCGTGACCGGACGCTGGCCCGGTCTCGACAACCTGAACGACGGTGACCTTCCCGTCACCACCGACTACCGCCTCGTGCTCGGCGAGCTGATTTCGCGGCGCCTCGGCAGCGATGGTGATCTGGCCAGGGTGTTCCCCGGATTCAACGAGCGCAACTGGCTGAATCTGTTCGGTTGAGTCCGCGTCTCTGGCAGAGAGCGTGCTAGTCTCAAGACCCCATTGGCAACTTGAAGGAGGTGATCAAATGTCTAGTGTTTTGATTTCTGGCGGATCAGCTCCGGGTCTTGCAGCCGTCCGGTAACTCGGACAGCAACGTACGACTCGAACACGGGCTGATAACGTCGGCCAAAGCACGGGGCCGCCCCACAGGGGCGGCCTTTTTCATGCCCGCCATTTTTTCGCCTGCCCCTCGCTTGTCCCTCGCCTGCCATGGGTGCCCGGGTTTGCACGGCCCCCTCACGGGGCTTCGACCTCCAGTCTCAACAGGCGCGCGCCCTCGCGATCCTCGAGCGCATAGAGCACACCGTCGTTACCGAGCTCGACCTCGCGCACTCGCGTCGGCATGGCGAAGCGCTCGATCTCCTCTGCAGGTTCCGCGAGCGACACGCGCACGATCGATGTCGACGACAAACCGCCGATCAAACCGCTGCCCTCCCAATCCGGCCAGGCCACGCCGTCATGCACGACCAGGCCTGCGGGTGAAATCACTGGCGACCAGCTCGTCGCCGGTGCCAGCAGATCGGGCCGGGTGTCGTGATCGGGGATGTCCTCTCCATCGTAGTGGTCGCCGTTCGAGACCAACGGATAGCCATAGTTTCCACCGCGGACGATGCGATTCAGTTCATCGCCACCACGCGGTCCCATCTCGTGCTCCCAAAGCTGGCCAGTTGCATCGAAGGCCAGACCGAGCGGATTGCGATGTCCGATGGACCAGAGTTCGGCCGTCACGCCGCCTTCGCTCGACCAGGGATTGTCGGTGGGCACGGTGCCGTCATCATGCAGCCGCACGATCTTGCCGAGATTCTGCAGAAGGTCCTGCGCCGGTGTGAACTTCTGGCGCTCGCCCGAGCTTATGAACAGATACCCGTCGGGCGAGAAGGCCAACCTGTGCCCGTAGTGCCCGTTGCCGGAAACCATGGGTGACTGCCGCCAGATGATTTGCTGATTCTCGAGCGAGGGAGCTGCAACTTCACCGGCAGCATCCTGGGTACCGCCTGCATTGAAGCGCGCCCGGGCGACGACTGCGCCACTCAGCGAACCGTCACGTTCGACGTAGCTGAAATAGACCAGTGCGTTATCGCTGAAGGCCGGATGCAACACGATGTCACCCAATCCGCCCTGACCTGCAGCGCTGATCTCGGGCACGCCATCAACTATCGCGATCGGGAGATCGCCGGCCTCCTCGCCCGATGATTCCCCAGCGGTACCGACCAGCAGCAGCCGGCCCGGTTTCTCGGTCACCAGCAAGCGACCATCGGGGAGGAAGGTCATTGCCCACGGGGCCTCGAACCGGCCAAGCGGTGTTGCGCGGAGTACCGTGCCGGCATCACTGGTGACCGTGAACGCATTCGCGGCGCCGACGCCATCCTCGCCTGTTGCAGAGCCTGCCGGCCCGGAGCCGCAGTGTGATCCGGCAAGCAAAGCACTCATGGCGCACAGGAGCAAGGACGCCCGACGCGATATCCAACTCGATCTGAACGCATTCATGAACTTTTCTCCCGAGTCCTTCGTCAAGTGCCGGCTATACTGAACTGTTTAGCCAGATCGCCATGCCTGTGAACGCCAATGCCAACGACAAGCCACGCCCGCTCGTCGACATTCTCGTCAGCATCGTCATACCGTCGATCATCCTGATGAAAGCCAGTGGCGACGACCGACTCGGACCCACCGGTGCATTGATCGTAGCCCTCGCCTTTCCGATCGGCTATGGCGTGCTTGAATTGGTTCGTCATGGCCGCCGCAATGTGATGGCACTGCTTGGCGTTTTCAGCGTGCTGTTGACCGGCGGAATCGGATTGCTCAGGATTGATGCACAGTGGCTTGCCGTCAAGGAGGCCGCCATACCCGCCGCCATCGGCATCGGTGTACTCGTCGCCAATCGCCTGGGCTTCCCGCTGATCCGGAAACTCCTCTTCAATCCGGGGCTGATGAACGTCGATCGCATCCATGCGGCCCTCGACGAGAAAGGCAACCGCGCTCACTTCGAGCATCGCCTTGGCCGCGCCAACACCTTCTTGGCTGGGACGTTCATGTTCAGCGCCGTCGCCAATTTCATCCTCGCCAAGCGCATCGTGCAGAGCGAGAGTGGCTCGAGTGCGTTCAACGAGGAACTCGGCCGCCTCACCCTGCTGAGCTACCCCGTCATCGCCATTCCATCGATGCTCATGATGATGGGCATATTCTGGTTTCTGTGGCGGACGGTCAACCGGCTGACCGGGCTTTCGCTCGAAGAGATCATGGTGGGTGCCGATGACAAGCATGAGCCGGCTAGCGAGAAGATCGACGAGCGGCGGGACTGAACGATTCGACCGGCAGTGAATCTGCATGTCTTCCCGAATCGTAGCGAGGCAGTCAGTCTGACGGCCTGGTAGCCGATCAGTCGCACGACACACGAGAAACGACACCCGTACGTCAGCTTTCAAGACCCACAAAGGTACAAAGATGGAAAAGTTGCTATTCCTGGCCCCTGATCTCGACGTCGCCAAAGCTGTTGTCGCCGATCTCAGGGCTGAGGGTTTCACCGAAGACGACATCGGTGTCCTCGCCAACGAGAAGACCCCGATGGAGGATCTCTCGCCTGCCGATCCGGAAGACCAGAGTGATGTATTGCCGGCCTTTGGCCGCGGTGTGGTCGCCGGTGGCGCAACCGGCCTGGTGGCCGGACTCGCGGCACTGGCCTTCCCACCGCTTGGCCTGGTAGCCGGCGGTGCAGCCCTCGTGGCCACCACCACCCTCGGTGGTGCAAGTTTCGGCGCTTTCGCCTCGGCCTTGCTCGGCACCTCGGTGGATAACAGCCAACTGCGCGAATTCGAGGAAGAGCTCGCAAAAGGCAGCTTGCTGATCATCGTCGACACCGAAGAGGAACGGTCGTCAGCCCTGCGCGACAAGCTCGCGGCTGCGCACGACACGCTCGTCTTTGCCGGCGAGAAAGGCCTGCCGCCCGCCATCTGACGGCGGGCAGAGGCGCTTCGGGCCGGGGCACGCATCGGTCGGTACTCCGGCCCGCACCCCGGCGGGCTACCCGTTCCGGGGCTACCTGCCCAAGGCGGTGCTGGCAGATCCCGTGCGTCAATCGTCGGTGAGTGTCAGCGCGAGGAACATCGGCGCGGTATCGCGCTGCACCAGTACCGGCAGCGCTTCGCCGGCGGGGGCTTCCTTGACCAGCTTCTCGAGGTCGGCAACGCTCTCGATCTTCTGGCGGTTGATCGACACGATGACGTCGCCTTCGAGCACGCCAGCTTCCGCCGCAGCGCCTTCCGGGTCGATCTCGGTAACGACGACGCCGTACTCGATGCCGAACTGTTTGCGGGCATCGGCAGACACTTCCGCAACGACAACGCCGAGGCGCGAGGACTCGTCCGCGTCGGGCGTGCCGCTGCGGCCGGTACTCGCCAGCTGATCGTCGTCGAGCGCTTCGATCGTGATCTCGAGTGTCTGGCGCTTGCCGTCGCGAAGAATGTCGACGTCGACCGCTTCACCCGGCGCTACCGAGCCGACCAGCGGGGGCAGTGCGTTGGAGACCGGCACCGCGCGTCCGCTGAAACCGAGAATGATGTCGCCACTCTGGATTCCGCCCTTCTCGGCGGGGCTGCCTGCGGACACCTGCGCCACCAGGGCGCCTTCCGGCCGCTCGAGACCGAACGACTCGGCGAGCGCTTGACTGACGTTCTGGATGGTGACGCCGAGCCAGCCACGTGTCGCGTAGCCCTTGTCCTTGAGCTGATCGGCAATGCTCATGGCCACGTTGATGGGGATCGCGAACGAAAGCCCCTGATAGCCGCCCGAACGCGAGTATATCTGCGAATTGACGCCAACGACCTTGCCGTCAGTGTTGAACAGCGGCCCACCCGAATTGCCCGGGTTGACAGCGACATCGGTCTGGATGAACGGGACATAGGTATCGTCGGGCAAGCTCCGCGCAAGCGCCGAGACGATGCCCTGTGTCGCGGTATGCTCGAAGCCGAACGGTGAGCCGATCGCGAGCACCCACTCGCCCACACTCAGTTCGTCGGAATCACCGATCGTCACTACCGGCAGCTCCTCCTGTGCGTCAAGTTTGAGGAGTGCGATATCGCTCGCCCGGTCCAGGCCGATCAGTTCGGCCTGGTACTCGTGCCGATCCTGCAGTCCGACGCGGATGTCGGTTGCATCGGCCACGACGTGGGCATTGGTGATGACGTAGCCGTCTTCGGAGACGATGAATCCGCTCCCGAAACCGGCGCCTTGCCGTGGCGGTCGATTCTGCGGATCCTGCTCGAAAAATCGGCGGAAATATTCGGGGATGTCGTCCGAATTGAACTCGGGCGGAACCCCGCTGGCTGGCACCTGCGATTCGGTACGGACTGAAATCTTGACGACTGCGTCACCTTCGCTCTCCACCAGAGCACGGAAATCCGGCAGTGAATCGGCTTGCGCCGTGGCGGCGGCGATCGAGAATGTCGTACCGGCAAGAATGGGAAGCAGCGCTAGCCCGCCCGGCAACTTTCGGGATACTCTGGACAGAGACGAGAGTCGTGACTTAAAGGCCGAGACAGAGCTAACAACCGGCGAATCAGCAGTTGCGGCGAAAAAGGTACGTACGAACATGAGTGGTTTTCCTCGGATGATTCGATGTGTCGGTATCGGCGCCAGTCTCTGGCCCGACGGGTACGGCACATGCAGACAATCGCTTTCACAGTCGTGTTGCATGACACGTGTGACAAGCCAGCGTCTGCTTCGTTTCAACCATATGGGCACCATACCGCTCTGCCAACAGGGCATGAACAGGGCATGAAGAGGCCCTGAAAAGGGGATGGAATGCGAATTCTACTGGTCGAAGACGACACCGAAGCGGCGGCTTACCTGGTCAAGGGCTTGACTGAAAGCGGCCACTCCATCGAGCATGCAGCCGATGGAGAAAAGGGCCTCCAGCTCGCCGTCGCCAATGCATACGACTCGATGATCATCGACCGCATGTTGCCGAAGCGCGACGGGCTGTCGCTGATAGAGGAACTCAGGCGCATGGGAAACATGACGCCGGTGTTGATACTGAGCGCACTTGACGATGTCGACGAGCGCGTCACCGGGCTCAAGGCGGGGGGCGACGACTACCTCACCAAACCGTACCAGCTCAGTGAATTGACCGCTCGCCTGCAGGCATTGACGCGCCGCGCACAGGCAGGCGTACAGGGGACAGTATTGCATGTTGGTGATCTGACGCTCGATCTGATCAAGCACAAGGTCACGCGCTCCGGGCGTAACGTGAATCTGCAACCCAGAGAGTTCCGGTTGCTCGAGTACCTCATGCAGCACGCCGGGCAAGTCGTCACGCGAAGCATGCTTCTGGAGAACGTCTGGGATTATCACTTCGACCCGCAGACCAACGTCATCGATGTGCAGATCAGCCGACTGCGCAGCAAGATTGACAAGGACTTCGACACGCCGCTGCTGCATACCGTGCGCGGCGCGGGTTACAAGCTTCAGGAAACCCAGAGCAGCGTGGAGACTGGCTGATCGAGAGGGCCCTCGCCGCCCCTGTTGCAGAGGGAGGGGGTCCCGGGCTCGAGGTGTCAGGCTTCGGCAAGCCTGCCACTTCGCCCGATCGCATGGCGCGGAATCGTAATCATGAATACTGTCTTTGCCGAGCAGCGCCCCGGATTGTGGCAGCGATTCCTTGATCGACTCGATCAGCGAAGGCTGCTGCGGACGTCGGCTTTCCGTCTTGCACTGATCTATGCCACCTTGTTCAGTGCGCTTTCGGCGGCCACCCTCGGCTTCATCTACTGGTCCACCCGCGAACAGATCGAGTCGCAGGTCGACGAACGCCTGCGCCTGGAAAGCGACTACCTGATCAACCTCTTTGCCTCTGGGCGAGTCGACGAGGCCATCGAGCTGATGAATCGCAGCAAGCGCGACGGGACCTACGGCGAAACGGACATCTACGGCAATTTCTACTCGTTGAATCCAGGCGACACGACGGCGCCGGTCATCGATCAGAAAACCGGTGAATTGCCGATCCGGCTGATGTCGAAGCGGATCTACGTAACGCGTGACCTCGGTGACGTCTCCGATCTGCCGCCGGGCGACAATCGCGCGTTCAATCCGGTTCGTGTGGCCGAGACTCAGTTGTCGAATGGCACCACGCTCACGATCGGCCTCGAGATTACCAACGATCAGGCACTGCTCGATCACACCTTTGTCCTGGTCGCCGGCGCGACGATGATGACGCTCGTCTTCTCGCTGTTCGGCGGACTCTGGATCGGTACTACGGTGCTCAGGCGTATCGACTCGGTGAGCCGCACCGCCTCGGAAATCATGAGCGGGGATCTCTCGCAACGGCTTTCGGTGACGACGCGCGACGACGAATTCGACGAGATTGCCACCAAGCTCAATCAGATGCTGAACCGGATCGAGGATCTGATGAAGAGCATGCAGCAGGTGACCAACAACGTCGCCCACGATCTCCGCAGCCCGCTGACGCGACTCCGCAACCGCCTCGAAGTCACCCTGCTCGAGGAGCGCGATACGGAAAACTACCGGGCCGTGCTCGAAGAAGCCATCGGCGATGCCGACAGCCTCATTCACACCTTCAATGCCATGCTCGGCATTGCCCGCCTCGAAGCGGGCATCGACGCGGTCGAGTGGTCGGAAACGCCGATCGGCGAGCTGGTCGGCGAGCTGGCCGATCTCTACGAGGCGGTGGCCGAGGAAGACGACGCTCTGGCCTTCGACGTCGCCCTCGATGCCAATCCCACTTACCTCTGCAACCCGCACCTGATCGCCCAGGCGGTGACCAATCTGCTCGACAATGCAATCAAGTACACACCGCGCCCGGGACACGTCAACCTGCGCTTGCAAGGCGACGACGATCGCTTCCAGATCATCGTCTCCGACAGCGGTCCGGGCATTCCGGAGGATGAACAGGAACGTGTATTCGAGCGCTTCGTCAGACTGGAGAACGAGCGCAACTCACCGGGAAACGGGCTTGGCCTCAGCCTCGTCAAGGTCGTCGCCAGGCATCATGCCGCAAAGCTCGAATTGGAAAACACCTACCCCGGTCTGCGCGTCCGTTTGACCTTCTCGCGACGGCGTGCGGCCGAACGAGTAGAGCGTCGCCGAACACGTGAGCTGGCGCGCAGGCAACGACGCTCGAGACACAAGCACGGCATTGTTGGACCGTCACCTTGATATTGACGGAGCACTAATCAGCCGGCAGATCACCGGCGTCGAGGAGGACGTCTTCATCCTGCACTATCCGCCACGCCCAGAGCGTCGTGGAGCCATCGACGGTGGGCGCCAGCGAAAGTTCGACACGATCGCCCGGGCGCAGCGATGCAAGCTGCGGCACGTCGCGGGCCTTCAGTCGCGCACCCCGTCGCCGCTGCCCGTCATCGAACCACAGGTAGTGACGACCGACGCCACCTGAACGGACGACCGACAGGCCCTCGAAGCTGCCGCTGACCCGCACACTCTGTTCGATCAGCGGAACACCGTTCTTCTGAGCGCTTTCACCACTGTAGTAATAATACAAGCCGGCAATCAGCATCAGTACCGGCAAGGCAGTCAATATCGAGTGGATCCGGTTCCTGCCGACAGGCGCTGTGGCGGGCGACTCGGCGGCAAGGGCTGCCGGCCGGAGCGGGCGCCGGGCGCCGACCTTGCCGTAGCGTGGGCCCGTGGCACGCCGCACCGCCGCATGCGGCCTGCTTGAGGGTGTCCTGCTCGGTGTTGGCCTGCTCGGTGTTGACTTGCTCGCTGTTCGCTTGCCCGGGGACGGCTGGCACGCCGCGGGCGCGGGTGTTTCGGCCCGCTCAGCGGCCGCAGGCGCGTCCGCCTTAGCGTCTTCGGATGTGGGCTTGCCCATCGGGTCCTCGTCTGTCGCGCCATAGCGGCGCTATACTCCGTCGCCCCGCCATCCGCCGGACACTCGTTCAGCGCGCTGCGAACACCAACCCGGAATCACCTTTGATGCCACCCAGTCACACGCAGAGCGGTTCGACCCGACCCAGCGGCCGAGCTGTCGACGAGTTGCGTGCGGTGGTCATCCACCGACAATACACCAGGCATGCGGCCGGTTCGACGCTGATCGAGATGGGCGATACTCGTGTGCTGTGCACGGCCAGCATCGACAATCGTTCGCCCCCCTGGTTGAAGAACACCGGGCGCGGCTGGGTAACGGCTGAATACGGCATGTTGCCGGGGGCGACGCATACGCGGAGTCGACGCGAAGCCGCCAGCGGCAAGCAATCCGGTCGTACCCAGGAGATCCAGCGACTGATCGGGCGCTCGCTCCGCGCAGCAGTCGATCTCGACAGCCTCGGCGAACGCACCGTCACCGTCGATTGCGATGTGCTGCAAGCCGACGGCGGCACCCGCACAGCATCGATAACCGGTGCCTACGTTGCCCTGCATGACGCCATGGAGTCGCTCGTCGCCGAGCGCAAGATCAAGCGCAATCCCTTGCTTGGCTCGATCGCCGCCATTTCAGTCGGCATCGTCGCCGGCACCCCGATGCTCGATCTGGACTACGCTGAAGACTCGACTGCGGAGACCGACATGAACGTGGTCATGAACGAGGCCGGCGGTTTCATCGAGATACAGGGAACCGCCGAAGGTCACGCTTTCCGAGAGGACGAACTGTCGCGCATGCTTGCGCTGGCGACGAGCGGCATCGCCGAACTCGTCGGCCATCAGAATCAGGCTCTCGGCAGATGACCGGAGCGCAGGCAGCACCGCTCGAGATCGTCTTTGCCAGTGGCAACGCCGGCAAGCAGCGCGAGCTCGAGGCCCTGCTGGCGCCACTCGGCTACCGCGTACGCTCGCAGGCTGAATTTGGCGGCGAGCCCGTTGCCGAGACGGCCCATACGTTCATCGAGAATGCCCTGTTGAAGGCGCGAGAGGCGTGTCGCCTGTCCGGTCTGCCAGCTCTTGCCGACGATTCGGGGCTCGAGGTCGATGCTCTCGGCGGAGCTCCGGGCCTGTATTCTGCCCGTCACGCCGAGCGCCATGGCAAGGGCAGCGGAGACGAAGCCAACAATGCCTTTCTGCTCGAACAGCTCGTCGATGTTGCCGATGCCGATCGCACCGCTCGCTTCCGCAGCGTGGTGGTGCTGCTTCGTCATTCCGTCGACCCCTCGCCCATCATCACCAGCGGCGTCTGGGAGGGCCATGTGTTGCGCACACCCGAGCCAGGCGGTGGCTTCGGCTACGACCCGATCTTCTGCAACCATGACACTGGCGAAGCAGCGTCACGTCTGCCAGCTGCCGTCAAGAATCGCCTGAGCCACCGAGGCAAGGCGGTCAGCGCCATGCTCGACGTGCTCGCGCAGGGGCTCGCCTCCGGCCCCGGACAAAGCCAGGCAATGGGGCGTCGAGGGTCGGATGACGCATCGATCCTGCACAAGGCGTGAATTCGACCGAGGCGGGTAGCGGGCGCGTTTTCACCTCGCTGCCACCGCTGTCGCTCTACATTCACCTGCCATGGTGCGTACGCAAGTGCCCCTATTGCGATTTCAACTCGCATGAATTGCGTGACGAGATTCCCGAATCTGCCTACATCGACGCCCTGCTGCGCGATCTGGAACAGGAACTACCGGCGATCTGGGGTCGCGCGATCAGCACGGTCTTCATCGGCGGAGGAACGCCGAGCCTGTTTTCCGCACAAGCCCTCGAGCGCCTGTTCAGCGGCATTCGCGCCCTCTTTGCGCTGCCACCCGGCATCGAGATCACGCTCGAGGCAAACCCGGGAACCGTCGAGCAGCAGCGCTTCAGAGACTACCGCGCGATCGGGATCAACCGCCTGTCGCTGGGCATCCAGAGCTTCGACGATGACATGCTCCGGCGACTCGGTCGCATTCACGATGCGAGCGAAGCGCGGCGTGCCATCGATATCGCGCGAGCGGCGGGCTTTGACGATCTGAACATCGATCTCATGTACGCGCTCCCCGGTCAGTCGACCCAGGCAGCGCTTGCCGACATCAAGACAGCGATCGCCGCCGAGCCTGCCCATCTGTCCTGCTATGAACTCACCATCGAGCCGAACACACTCTTTGCGCGCTTTCCACCGACCTTGCCTGACGACGATGCGCGCTGGGCTCTGCAGAATCGCATCGGTGAAAAGCTGTCTGCCGCCGGCTACCAACGCTACGAGATCTCTGCCTGGGCGAAGCCGGGCCAGGCCTGCAAGCACAATCTGAATTACTGGCGATTTGGCGACTACGTGGGCATCGGTGCCGGCGCACACGGCAAGATCAGTCGCGCCGATACCGGCACCATCGTGCGTCGCTGGAAACAGAAGCACCCGGCACGTTATCTTGCCAACGCGGCCACCGCGGATGTCCTCGGCGGCGAGACTCCGATAGCGCTCGAGGACACGGCGCTCGAATTCACGATGAATGCGCTGCGACTGCTCGAGGGCTTCACGATACCGCAGTTCGCAGCGGCGACCGGACTGTCACTTCAGCCCTGGAACGCTGCCATCGACAGTGCCTGTGAACAGGGCTTGCTCGAGCGAGAAGGCCTTGGCCTGAGGGCAACGGAGCGGGGGCTCGACTGCCTGAACGACCTGCTCCAACACTTCATCGATGGTCCTGACGAATCCCCCACACAGTCCTCCCCGAACGGGCTGTCAGCTGCCGACGCAGGCGTTACCGCGATACGGCGCTATCCGACGATTCCGTTGATTCCCGCTGCCCGACAACCAGGCCGGCAACCAGTGCGGAAACCGGGTCGCGACAAACCGGATGGGCTGCTACCGGATCAGCGCGAACCGGACTGAAGGAGCTTCAGGAGCGCCTCTGCCGTTGCCGGATCGGAGGTGTCGCCTGACCCACGGGAGCGCTGCAACGCACCTGCAATGCCCGGCAGCGGTTCGCCTTCCGCGAATTCGTCGGTCGGCGCTGCGCTGCCTTTTGTCGCTTGCGTCCCTGTGTTCGTCCCTCTGTTCGTTCCTGTGTTCATCGAGCGATCGACTGACGCGGCCGAGCTCGATTTGCGGGACGCCGGGACGTCGGCGGCACGAACAGCCTGCAGTACATTGACGTCCGGGTCCACGTGCATGACAGCGGCGTTGATACCTGCCGGTGCCGTGCTCGAATAGTGAGTCACACCATCGGCATCGCGCCAGCTCCAGACGCGAGTCGAACGCGCGTCACGAGCCGCCGTCGCTCCGTCTGCCGACGCTTCGGCGCCAGTGGCTTGCGTTCGGCGAATCCGGTCGCCGGCTTCATCGGCAAGATTCGCGACAGAGCGCTGCGCATTGCCGAAGGCCGCAACCACTCGATCACTTGCACCACTGCCAATGCCACGCCACAGCGCGCCGGGATCGCCGCCGCTGAGATAGTGGGCGAAACTCCCGAGACCCAGCATCAGAGACAGCGTGAGCGTGGCTCGAAAGAACAAACGGAACAAGAGCTTCCTGAACATGCAAACTCCGCGCGAAGCGAGAACTCGTAGAGAGAACCAGTGACCGTCGCCTGACGGCCCGACGTGTGCGGTCATCGGCGTCTCGAGGCTCGCCCTTGACGATGATCGCGCAAGGACGAGACGCACCTTGCAATCGATCGCCATCGGACCTAGTATCCCGATCCGTTTTTGTGTAGTCCGGAGTGTGGCCATGAAGCCCGATATCCATCCCCAATACAAGCAGATCAGCGTGACCTGCAGCTGTGGCAATGCCTTCGAGACCGGCTCCACGTCCGGGCGCGATCTGAGCATCGAAGTCTGTTCCGCCTGCCACCCGTTCTACACGGGCAAGCAGAAGGTCATGGACACCGCAGGTCAGGTCGACAAGTTCCGACGTCGCTACGGATCCAAGTAGCTCGGTTCCAGGCAAGGCGGGTTCCAGGCAAGACTACGCTGCCCGAAAAGTACTGCCAGGGCTACCCTTGCGAGGGCGCCCTGGCATGTGGCGCGGCGCTGGCACATGACGGCCGACACTTCCGCCAGGCCCGTCACAGGCTCGCCGATCGTGTTGATCGACGCGAGCATCTACATCCACCGCGGCTGGCAGCGTTGGCCGGTCACGCGGCTCGATCCATCCGGAACGCCCAGTAACGCGTTGGTCGGCTTCCTCGACACGCTGAGCGAGCTGCTCGCGCGCGAACTGCCGTCCCATGTTGTCTGCGCCTTCGACACCTGCGGGCGCCATGGCCTGCGAAATCAGCTCTTTCCCGCGTACAAGCAGTCCCGTTCACCACACCCGGACGTGCTCACGGCACAGTTTCCGCGTTGCATGGCGGCTGCAGAAGCACTCGGGCTTGCCGTCTTCGGCAGCGTCTCGGTCGAAGCAGACGACATCATCGGTCACTTCGCCCGACTGGCGCAGTCCGCCAGGCGACCCGTCACGGTCATCAGCGGCGACAAGGACCTTGCGCAGTTCGTCGGCCCCGACGATAGCTATTGGGACTTCGGCAAGCACCCGCGCCAGGACGCACGCGCACTCGAACGGCGCCTGGGGGTACGTCCTGGCCAGGTAGCGGACTGGCTCGCGCTCTCGGGCGATGCGTCTGACGGCATTCCGGGCGTTCCCGGCGTCGGGCCGGCAACCGCTGCTCGACTGGTGCGGAAATGGGGTTCGCTCGAGACACTTTTCGCCAATCTCGAGGGCGTCGCCGAAATGCGCTTCCGGGGCGCCCAAGGTGTCGCAAGATTGCTGGCCGAGCATCGGCAGACCGTGTACCAGGCCCGACAGCTGACAGGACTGCTCGACGACCCTTGCCTGCCAAGCGGGCTCGAGGTCACGGCGCGCCGTACGATTGGCCTGACCGAGGCACGTGAAATCCTGCTGGCGTCGGGCATGTCGGTCGCACAAGCGAACTCGCATGCGGCGGCCTACGGGGTTGCCCGTGACGACTCGTGTTCAAGGTGATGGACTCGGGTTGATGAAGCAGACGCCGGCCACACGGCTGATTCTCTTCAACAAGCCTCACGGCGTGCTCTGTCAGTTCACGGACGGTGCCGGTCGGGCGACGCTTGCGGACTTCATCGACGTGCCCGGTGTGTATGCCGCCGGGCGGCTCGATCGTGACAGCGAGGGGCTGCTGTTGCTGACCGACGACGGCGGGCTCCAGCACCACTTGAGTCACCCGAAGCACAAGACCACCAAGCGCTACCTCGTTCAGCTCGACGGCGAACCCGACGATGCTGCGATCGCTCGCCTGAGCAAGGGCGTGATGCTCAAGGACGGCCCGGCCCGAGCCGTTCGCGCGCGTCGCGCCGTGCAACCCGACTGGCTATGGCCGCGCGATCCCCCGGTCCGCTATCGAGCTTCCATTCCGACCAGCTGGCTGGAACTGGTACTCGGTGAAGGACGAAATCGGCAGGTAAGGCGAATGACGGCGGCGATCGGACATCCGACCCTGCGCCTGGTGCGGCTCGCCATCGGCGAATGGTCGCTGGATGGGCTGGCGCCAGGTGAATGGCGCGATTACAGATCCCGTTCGACGGAATAGCTCGCGATGCGCTCGAGGGCTTCGCGATAACGGGTATCCGGCAAGGGGGCAAGGGCGGCGATGGCACTGTCTGCCGAAAATCGCGCGCGCGACATCGACTGCTCGAGTGCGTCCGTCGCCTTCATGGCCGACAGGACTTCGGGCAAGGCTTCGAGCCCGCCGGCAGATATCGCACCGGCCACGGCATCGCGCTGTGCCTCGCTGCCATCGCGCATGGCGTAGATCAGCGGTAGCGTCGTCTTGCCTTCGGCAAGATCATCACCGACGTTCTTGCCGAGCGTACCGCTGTCGCTCCGGTAGTCGAGCACGTCGTCGGCAATCTGAAAGGCCGTGCCGAGGTGCATGCCGTAGTCGCTCAGAGCTCGCCGGATCTCGTCCGAAGACTCTCCGAGAACGGCACCCAGCTCGGTCGCGGCGCGAAACAGCCGGGCCGTCTTCGCCTGGATGACCTCGACATAGTCGGTTTCCGAGATTCCCGGCTCATGCACGTTCATCAGCTGCATGACCTCCCCTTCAGCAATGCGATTGGTGGTCGACGCCATGATGTCCATGACGACCAGGCTGTTCACCTCGACCATCAACTCGAATGCTCGCGAGTACAGGAAGTCGCCGACGAGCACGGCGGCCTCGTTGCCCCAGACGGAATTGGCGGTCTGGCTGCCGCGCCGCAGTTCCGAGGCGTCGACGACATCGTCGTGCAGTAGCGTCGCCGTGTGGATGAACTCGATGATGGTGGCGACGGTCAGCGGACGATCGTCCTCGACGCCGCAGCCCCGCGCGCTCAACAGGACGAGCTGGGGGCGCAGGCGCTTGCCACCGCTGCCGATGATGTAGGCGCCGAGTCGATTGACCAGTGCGACATCGGAGGCGAGACGTTCGCCGATCAGCTTGTCGACACGTGCCATGTCGTCCGCGACCAGTGCGCGGCAGTCCTCTATCGACAGTGGCATCGGGCAGTTGACGCTTCGTGGGGGGCGAGTATGAGCGTGTATGTTGGCAACTTCATGTTCAGCGGGCAACAACGATCGCAGCGCCATTGACGCCACGTCAGAGCCTCGCTATGCTAGCGAGCTTTCCGCGACAACGGTCGTGGTGTATTCCCGGGCCGGAATCGAACGTCTCGTTCAACCCGTCACCCTTCCTGGAGAGACGATCAGCAATGTACGCGGTGATTAGGACCGGTGGCAAGCAATACCGGGTCAGTGAGGGCGATCGACTGAAAGTCGAAAGCCTCGTTGGCGAAGCCGGGGCAGATATCACGATCGACGATGTGCTGATGGTCGGTAACGGCGAATCGGTCAATGTTGGCGCGCCTCTTGTTGCCAATGCCTCGGTCAGTGCGCGTGTGGTGCAGCACGGGCGTGGCAAGAAGGTGCGCATCATCAAGTTCAAGCGACGCAAGCATTATCGCAGGCAGATGGGCCATCGACAGAACTTTACCGAGCTCGAGATCACCGGCATCACACCGGGCTGACGGCGACGTACGAAGAAAAAGGCACGGCGAAAACAGACACGGCGGATAATAACAGCGCATGGCACACAAGAAAGCAGGCGGCAGTACACGTAACGGCCGCGATTCGGAGTCCAAGCGACTCGGCGTCAAGAAGTTCGGCGGTGAGGCGGTTGTCGCGGGCAACATCATCGTTCGCCAGCGCGGCACAGGCTTCCACCCGGGCGTGAATGCCGGCATCGGCAAGGATCACACGATCTTCGCGAAGGCCGACGGCTTCGTCGACTTCCAGGTCCGTGGCGCGAACTCGCGCAAGTATATCGACATCGTTCCGGGCGCGGCAGCCGAATAACGACTGTTCCGTAACGGCTATTCGGCAAGACTGATCAGCTTACGAATAGTCCGCTACGAAACGCCCCGTTCGAGTGCCTGCCTGCCGCGAGGTCGCCGCAGGTGGTGTCATGTTGTAATTCCTTCGTGTTCGCTGCCCCATTGACCAGGGGCACAAGTCAGGGGAACAAGGTAGCCCTGGTGACACGCGGCGGGAGAAGTGCTCGAGCCGGGTTTACCGGCTGATGACACCGGGCACACTTTTTCAGAATTTTTCGACACCAGACCGCCAGACCCGAAACGGGTACCCGGCGTCTGGCGGTAGAGCGGGCGACGACGCTAGTTCGGTCACACCTGTTTGGTCAGTTACGCCCGGGTGACGGAATCGCGATCACGTGCGTCGTGCGAATTCTTCGGGGCATCTCGCCAACGGCGGCGGCGGCGGACGGCGCCGTCACTCGGCCGCGCCGACAATGATGCAACGCGGCCTTGATCGGCAACGAAACGCTCCAGCCCGTCGATCAGGGCTTGCCGATAGGCGGTCGCCGGTTGATCCGGCTGTCGTGCAGCAACCGCCAATACCGCGCGTGCCGCACCAACGGCATCCACCGCGGCATCGAGACCGAGCATCCAGCCGAACAGCATGGCGTCTGCTCGTGTCGCAGGCTCATCGGCCGCAAGGGACAGCGCACTGCTCAGTACGCCATCTCGATCACAAGTGGGGAACAGCAATATCCGCCCCCTGTGTACGCCACCGGGGTGGTTCGCTTCGGTGTTAGTTGTCATGCCGGCAGTGTCTCATCATGAGCCCCTGCTAAACTTCGGCGCACTCCGCAGTTCGCAAGTGCGCGCCGCAATTTGTCGACCGGTACTGTCGAGTCACCCCTGCCGGGCGACGGCGGACACTGATCGAATCATTCGTGTGGAAGGCTCGTGAAATTCGTCGATGAAGCCCGTATCAACGTCATCGCCGGCGACGGCGGCAACGGGTGCCTGAGCTTTCGGCGCGAGAAGTACATCCCGCGCGGCGGCCCTGACGGGGGCGATGGCGGTGATGGTGGCAGCGTCTTTCTCGAGGCGACTGACGGCCTGAACACACTCGCCGACTTCCGCCAGCAACGGACCTACGCGGCAAGACGGGGCGAAAATGGCCGGGGCCGCAACTGCTCCGGCGCGAAAGGCGATGACATCATCGTCGCGGTGCCGATCGGCACCGTTGCACGCGATCGGGAGAGCGGCGAAATCGTTGCCGATCTGGCCCGTGATCGCGAACGCGTGCGGGTCGCCAAGGGCGGTTTCCACGGGCTCGGTAACACCCGCTTCAAAAGCTCGACCAATCGCGCACCTAGGCGAACCTCCGACGGCACGCCCGGCGAACGCCGCGAACTGCAGCTGGAACTCAGGGTGCTCGCGGACGTGGGTCTGCTGGGCATGCCGAATGCCGGTAAATCGACCCTCATCAGTCAGATCTCGGCCGCGCGACCCAAAGTGGCCGACTACCCTTTCACGACCCTTCATCCGAACCTCGGCGTCGTCTCCATCGAGACACATCGCAGTTTCGTGATGGCGGACATCCCCGGGCTCATCGAAGGCGCTGCCGACGGTCAGGGGCTCGGCACGCGGTTCCTGAAGCACCTTGCGCGTACGCGAATCCTGCTTCACCTGGTCGATATCGCACCTCTCGACGGCAGTGATCCGGTTGAAAACGCACACGCCATCATCACCGAACTCGAGCGACACGACCCGGCGCTCGCCGCTCGTGAGCGCTGGCTGGTGCTCAACAAGCTGGATCTTCTGGCTGACGATGAGCGAGATGCTCATTGCGCCCCGATCATCGAGGCATTGGCCGATGGTGGCCCGGTCTACCGGGTCTCGGCGGTGAGTGGTGAAGGCACCCGTACGCTGGTCGCCGATCTGATGACGCGAATCGAATCGATGCGCGAGGCGGATGCAGCGGCCGAGGCTGCTTCACGGGCTGCTTCACGGGCTGCAACCCAGGCAGCGGAACGCATGGCGGATCTTGCTGCGGCCGAGGCCAGACAGTCGGAGTCGGATAATCCCGACACGCCATCCAGCTGATGCGCAAGCGCCTGACATCGGCACGTCGCTGGGTTGTCAAGGTGGGCAGCTCCCTGCTCACCGCCGATGGCCGAGGGCTCGATCACGCCATCATCGAACGCTGGGCCGATCAGATGGCCGGGTTGCTCGACGAGGGTCGCGAGGTCGTCCTGGTTTCGAGCGGATCGATAGCCGAAGGGATAGCTCGACTGCGCTGGCGAGACCGACCGACGCGGGTCCACGAACTGCAGGCGGCGGCGGCCATCGGGCAGAGCGGCCTTATCAGAGCCTGGGAGACGGGCTTCGAGAAACACAACCGGCTGACCGCACAGATTCTCTTGACCCACGAGGATCTGGCCAACAGGCAGCGATACCTGAACGCGCGCGCAACGCTCTCGAGCTTGATCGCGCACGGCGTGCTGCCGATCGTCAACGAGAACGATACCGTCATCACCGACGAGATCCGCCTGGGAGACAACGATACGCTTGGCGCGCTGGTGGCCAATCTCATCGAGGCCGAGGTGCTCGTCCTGCTGACCGATCAGGCCGGCCTGTTCGAACGCGACCCGCGCCTCGATCCGAATGCCGCCTTGCTGGAGCGGGCGAATGCCAGCGACCCGGCGATTCGTGCGTTGGCAGGCCCCAGTGGCACGACCCTTGGCAGCGGCGGCATGGGCACCAAGGTGCTCGCGGCCGAACGCGCGGCAGAGGCCGGCACGACGACGGTCATCGCCGATGGCCGCGAGCCGGATGTGCTCGGCCGACTGGCGCGAGGTGAGGCACTCGGTACGATGCTGACCAGTGAGCAACGCCCTCGCGACGCGCGCAAGCGCTGGCTGGGAGGACATCTTCGAGACGGCGGGCGGCTGGTGCTCGACGACGGCGCCTGCCGCGTCTTGCGCGAACAAGGTTCAAGCCTGCTTGCCGTCGGCGTCGTCGCCTGCGAGGGAGATTTCTCGCGCGGTGCGCTGGTCAGTTGCAGGGATTCCGCGGGGCATGAGGTCGCGCGCGGACTCGTCAACTATGCGGCAGCCGATACCCGCCGCATACTCGGCGTGCCGAGTGGCCGCTTCGAATCACTGCTCGGCTTCGTGGCCGAGCCTGAGCTCATTCACCGCGACAACATGGTCGTGCACACGGCATGAGGGTCGTGCAAGCCCGTCCGGACAGGGCCGGGCCGAGACTACAGCGCCTGCACCTGAGCGTTGAAACGGCTCTTGTAGCGCGCCGCCTTGTTCTTGTGGATGAGCCCTTTGCGAGCCGAATGATCAAGAACCGGGACGGCGTCCTTCAGCGCCACTTCGGCAGCCGGCTTGTCACCGGCGGCGATGGCATTGAAGACGCGCTTGACTTTGGTCCGCAACATCGAACGCTGACTCGCATTGCGCTGACGGGATGTTTCGGCCTGACGGACACGCTTTCGCGCTTGAGCGGTATTTGCCACGAACTTCCTCTCGACTTGTGGGTGCACTGCACAGCCGACCATCATGGGCCATTGCATGGCGATCGTCAAGATATCGTGGTCCGACCCCGATTGGCCGCCCGATTGGTCACCCGACCGGCTGCGTTGGTCCGATCTCGACTAGCGGCCCGAACGGAGATCGGCAGGAATTTTCGGACGGTGTCGGGCGCGTGACGGGGCGGAGCTTGACACACTCGGGCGGCGTCGTCGGTGTGATGACGCTGCTATCGCGTGTGCTCGGGTTTCTCCGTGATCAGACGCTTGCCATTGCCTTCGGCGCGGGCTCGGCGATGGATGTTTTCCTGGTCGCTTTCAAGATCCCCAACTTTCTGCGCAGGCTGTTCGGAGAAGGCGCGTTCGCACAGGCGTTCGTGCCGGTCTTCACGGAATACCGGGAAACGCGCAGCGTTGAAGCTCTGCGCGAACTCGCCGCGCATGTCGCAGGCTCGCTGGTGCTCATTCTCCTCCTGGTATCGACCATCGGCGTCGCCGGAAGTCCGCTGCTGGTCATGCTGTTCGCGCCGGGTTTCATCGATGATCCCGAGCGCTACGACCTCGCGGTACACATGCTGCGCCTGACCTTCCCCTACCTCTTCTTCATCTGCCTGGTTGCCTACGCCGGGGCGATGCTGAACACCTTCGGGCGCTTCGCCGTCCCCGCCTTCACGCCGGTGCTGCTCAACGTATCGCTGATCGGTGCGGCACTGTTCCTTGCACCACACTTCGCGGTCCCGGTCGTCGCGCTCGCCTGGGGGGTCCTGATCGCGGGCATCGTGCAATTGCTCCTGCAACTGCCGTTCCTCATGCGCCTCGGACTACTGCCGAGAATGCGCTGGGGCTGGCGACACGAAGGTGTCCAACGCATCCTCAAGCTGATGGCACCAGCTGTACTCGGCTCGTCGGTTGCCCAGATCAACCTGCTGCTCGACACGATCATTGCCTCCTTCCTGGTCAGCGGATCGCTGAGCTGGCTCTACTACGGCGATCGCTTGATGGAGTTTCCACTCGGATTGCTCGGCGTCACCCTGGGCACGGTCATCCTGCCGCGGCTATCGCGAGGACATGCCCTCGAGAGCGAGACAGACTTCCGGGCGACCCTCGACTGGGCCTTGCGTCTGGTCATCGTGCTCGGTCTCCCCGCGGCGCTTGCCCTGGGCTTGCTGACCACGCCGCTGATCTCGACTCTGTTCGGCTACGGTGAATTCACGGCGGCCGACACGCTGATGACCGGCTATGCGCTGATCGCCTATGCACTCGGCTTGCCGGCATTCCTCGCCATCAAGATTCTCGCTCCGGCCTTCTTTGCCCGTCAGGATACGAAGACACCGGTGCGCATCGGCATCATCGCCCTGATCTCGAACATGGTCTACAACATCGTGCTGGTGGTGCCGATGGTATTGCTCGACTTCGTCGCCCCGCACACCGGTCTCGCGCTCGCCACCAGCCTCTCTGCCTGGCAACAGGCCATCACCCTGTACCGGACACTCGGTAGTCGCGGCATCTACCAGGCGTCAGCGGCGCTCTTGTCGTTCACGCTCCGGACTCTGCCCGCACTGGGTGCGCTCGGCGTCGCTCTCATCCTGACGACACGCCTGGACTGGCATGCCCTTGACGCGGCCGGCCGCGCGACGAGCTTGCTCGGTACAATCGGGGCTGGCGCCGGCGCCTGGGCCATCGTGTTGTTCGCCACCGGCATCCGCCCGCGTCACCTTGCCAGCCCGTGAGAGAGAATTCCTTGATCGCATGCGCCTGATACGCACCTCACTTACCGCGATCGCGTCAGGCCGCGCCGCGTCAGGCCGTGCCGCGTCAGGCCGCGCCGCGTCAGGCCGCGCCGGAACTACCGATACTCACGCGGACGGGTCGGTCGTCACCATCGGAAATTTCGACGGCGTCCATCTCGGCCACGTGCACATGCTCGAGGTCGTCACTCGCGAGGCGAAACGACTCGATCTGCCCGCCATTGTCGTCACCTTCGAGCCGCTGCCGCACGAGTACTTCTCCGGCGATGCGGCGCCCGAGCGGTTGCAGGGACTGCGCGACCGGCTTGCTTCGCTCGAAGCCGCCGCTGTCGATCAGGTACTGCTGCTCTCGTTCGATGCCGAACTGGCAGCGCTCGGGGCCAACGCCTTCATCAGCGACATTCTTGTCGACACACTGCAAGTGCGCCACCTCGTGATCGGCGACGATTTCCGCTTTGGCTACCGGCGCGAGGGTGACTATGCGCTGTTGCAGGCGGCGGGGCTCGAGCACGGCTTTCCGCTGACCGCCTGCGATACTTTAGACGACGGGCAGGGGCGCGTGTCATCCACGCGCATCCGCCGCCATCTGCAGGTGGGCGAGCTGGCCCGGGCCGGCGCATTGCTCGGCCGGCCATACCGGATCAGCGGTCGTGTCGTGCACGGCGAGAAGGTCGGCCGGCAACTCGGCTTTCCGACCGCCAATATCCGGCTCGGTCGTCACCGTCCGCCGCTGCGCGGCGTGTTCGCCGTCAAGGTGCTCGACGGTGACACCGATCAACGGCATGACGGTGTGGCCAACCTTGGCGAACGACCGACGATCGGCGGTCGGCGACTCCTCCTCGAAGTGAACGTGCTCGACGGAGCGCCGGCTCTCTACGGGCATCATCTCGCCGTCGACTTCATGCATTTCATCCGCGGAGAACAACGTTTCGAATCGCTCGACGCCTTGCGGACGCAGATCGCGGCGGACGCCACCATGGCACAGGAGCTTCTGCGACACGAGTGACCTTTCGCTTGACCATTCGCTCACAGGGTTGCCGTGAAAGCGCCGCTCGTACACGCGATCGCATGCATGATCACCTACACGATCACATACACTAGAGTGTCGAACAGAGCGGCTCCGTGGCGGCGCCGCATCCCGTCATACCGAGTGACCTTTCCGTGACCGACTACAAGCAGACGCTGAATCTCCCGAAGACAGCGTTCCCGATGCGCGGCAATCTCGCGAAACGAGAGCCCGAGATGCTGGCCCGCTGGGAGGAATCCGGACTCTACGAGCGCATTCGCGAAGCATCGGCCGGTCGACCGACGTTCGTGCTGCACGACGGCCCGCCGTATGCCAATGGCGACATTCACATCGGCCATGTCGTCAACAAGGTCATCAAGGACATGATCGTCAAGAGCCGCCAGCTCACGGGCTTCGACTCACCCTACGTGCCGGGCTGGGATTGCCACGGGCTGCCGATCGAGAACAAGGTGGAGGGCCTGATCGGCAAGCCGGGCGGCAGTGTGAGCGATGCCGAATTCCGCGACCAGTGTCGCTCCTACGCTCACGGGCAGATTGACAACCAGCGGGTGGAATTCCGCCGCCTTGGAATCATCGGCGACTGGGACAATCCCTACCTGACCATGAACTTCGCCAACGAGGCGGACATCGTGCGGGCGCTCGGCCGCATCATCGCGAACGGGCATGTCTACAAGGGTGTCAAGCCGGTCTACTGGAGCTGGGGTGCGCATACCGCCGTGGCCGAGGCTGAAATCGAATACGAGGACAAGGTCTCGACCGCCATCGACGTGCGCTTCGCCGCCAAGGATCCCGACAAGGTTCTCGAGGCCTTCGGTCTTGCCGATTCGGCAGCCGGGCCTTCAGGCGGTGATCCCGGCGCAGGTGAACTCGGCACGATCATCTGGACGACGACACCGTGGACCATCCCGGGCAATCTCGCGGTCACCGTGAATCGGGAGCTCGAATACGCGCTCGTCGCGGTCAATGGCGAGCGGGTGATCCTGGCAAGCGACCTCGTCGAGGATGTGATGGAGCGCTATGGCTGGAGCGAGCACGCCGTACTGGCGACGGCACACGGCGAGCAGCTTGCCGGGCTTGTATTCCGGCACCCACTCTACGATCGCGATTCACTGATGATCCTTGGCGATCATGTCAACACCGATACCGGCACCGGTGTCGTGCACACCGCACCCGATCATGGCGTCGAGGATTTCGACGCAGCGCGTGCCAACGGTATCGGCCTGCTCGACCTGGTCGACGACAACGGCGTATTCCGACCCGGTGTCGAGATATTCGGCGGCGAGCACGTCATGAAGGTCGACGCACACATGATCGAGGAACTCGAGGCCCGCGGACGTCTCGCCAAGCATGAGAAATACCACCACAGCTACCCCTACTGCTGGCGTACCAAGACACCGATCATCTACCGGGCGACACCACAGTGGTTCATCGGCATGGACATCGAGGGCCTGCGCGCCAAGACGCTCGAGGAAATCGGCAAGGTGCGCTGGGTACCGGACTGGGGGCAGTCACGCATCGAGCGCATGATCGCCAATCGCCCGGACTGGTGCATCTCGCGACAGCGCACCTGGGGCGTACCGATACCCCTGTTCCTGCACCGTGAGAGCGGTGCCCTGCACCCCGATACCGAACAGCTCGTCGAAGAAGTCGCGCTGCGCATCGAGCAGGGCGGCATCCAGGCCTGGTTCGACCTGGATGCACGGGAATTGCTCGGCGACGACGTCGACAATTGGGAGAAGACACGCGATGTACTCGACGTCTGGTTCGATTCGGGTAGCTCGTGGCTGCACGTGCTCGGGCGCGATCCGAAACTCACCTGCCCGGCCGACATGTACCTCGAAGGCTCGGACCAGCATCGCGGCTGGTTCCATTCCTCGATACTGACCAGTGTCGCGGTCACCGGAGAGGCACCGTATCGACAGGTGCTGACGCACGGATTCACGGTCGATCAGCAGGGGCGCAAGATGTCGAAGTCGCTCGGCAACGTCATCGCACCGCAGAAACTGCTGAAGACACTCGGCGCGGACATCGTCCGCCTCTGGGTCTGCTCGGCCGACTACCGCGGCGAGATGACGGTCTCGACCGAAATTCTCGACCGCATGGCGGATTCCTACAGGCGTATTCGAAATACCGCACGGTATCTACTGAGCGCCACAGACGACTTCGACTTCCAGCGAGACGCGATCGCGAAGGAAGACATGCTGGCACTCGATCGCTGGGCCGTGAACTGCGCGCTCGAGACCCAGGCCGACATCATCCACGCCTACGAGCAGTATCAGTTTCACGCGGTCTACCAGAAGGTTCACAACTTCTGCGCCGTGGACATGGGCGGATTCTATCTTGATATCGTCAAGGACCGTCAGTACACGATGCCCACCGACAGCCACGGCAGGCGGAGCGCACAGACCGCCATGCATCTGATCTGCGACGCACTGGTCCGCTGGATCGCGCCCGTGCTGAGCTTCACGGCTGACGAGATCTGGCAGCACCTGCACGGTTCGGCCGACGCCGCATCCGAATCGACGCCAAGCCTGCCTGGCGCGGTCTTTCTCGAGAGCTGGTCGAAAGCGTTGTTTGCCCTGGACGCCGATGCGACGATCAGCGCCGATGACTGGCGCGCACTGATCGAGGTACGACAGTCGGTCGACCAGTCGCTCGAGCGACTGCGCACCGCGGGAATCATCGGTGGTGCTCTCGAGGCCGATGTGACGGTGCATGCCACACCTGCATTGGCGACTCGTCTCGGCAAGCTCGACGATGAATTGCGCTTTGTCTTCATCACGTCTGCAGCGCAGGTCAAGCCGTTCGATGAGACCGCTCACAAGGTGAAGGAAGCGAGTGCCGCAAACGACCCGGATGCAGAGGCGGGTATCGGTGCCTCTGTCGCGCTCGGCAGTGATCACTTCAGCGTCGACGCCCGTTCGGCTGCGGGTAGCAAATGCGTTCGCTGCTGGCACCGTCTCGCCGACGTCGGCAGCGACCCGACTCACCCCGAGCTCTGCCTGCGCTGCATCGAGAATGTCGATGGCAAGGGCGAGACGAGGCGGTTCGCCTGATGGTCCCGACACCCGCATGAACAGCCGACTCGCCAGTACCCCGGTACGCTTTGGCCTCGTCGCCATCATCGTCGTGCTCGACCAGCTGACCAAGGTTGCGATCGATCGATCGCTTGCGCTCTACGAGCGCATTCCGGTGACCGGCTTCTTCAACATCACCAAGGCCTACAACGAAGGGGCTGCATTCAGTTTTCTGCAGGATGCCGGCGGCTGGCAGCGATGGTTCTTCACGATCGTCAGCAGCGTGGTCAGCATCATGTTGATCATCTGGCTCAGTCGAATGTCCTCGCGGGAACGCTGGCTCGGCATTGCCATCGCAATGATTCTCGGCGGTGCCCTCGGCAACCTGATCGATCGCGTTATCTATGGTCACGTGGTCGACTTCGTGCAGATCTACTGGCGCGGCTGGTGGACTTTCCCGTCGTTCAATGTCGCCGACGCCGCGATCAGTTGCGGTGCAGCCATCCTGATCGTCCTTACCCTGTTTGAAAAACCCGAGGAGAGTGCGACCTCTCGCTGACGCGAAGCGGCTGCCGACTTGCCAATGCCCGAACCGATGCCCACGCCCATGAAAATCCTGCTCGCCAACCCTCGCGGATTCTGCGCAGGCGTCGACCGGGCCATCGAGATCGTCGAACGCGCCATCGAGCTGCACGGCGCGCCGATCTATGTCCGCCACGAGGTCGTGCACAACAAGTACGTCGTCGACCGCTTGCGCGACAAGGGCGCCATCTTCGTCGAGGAACTGGACGAAATTCCCGATGACGCCACGGTCATCTTCAGCGCTCACGGCGTTTCAAGGGAAGTCGAGGACACGGCGGGAGAACGCGGCTTGCAGGTGTTCGACGCCACCTGCCCGTTGGTGACCAAGGTCCATCTGGAAGTCGTCCGCTACGCACGCGAAGGCAAGGAAGTGATCCTGATCGGTCACGCCGGACATCCGGAAGTCGAAGGCACCATGGGCCGCTACGACACGCGTCACGGGGGTCGCATCATTCTCGTCGAGAGCGTGGAGGATGTGGCGAAGCTTTCAATTGCCGATCCGTCCGGGCTTGCCTTCGTCTCGCAGACAACGCTCTCGGTGGACGATACCCAGGAAATCATCGATGCCTTGCGTACCCGCTTTCCCGGAATCGCGGCGCCGAAACGCGACGACATCTGCTACGCCACGCAAAATCGCCAGGATGCCGTCAAGAAGCTCTGCGAAGCGGCAGATCTCTTGTTGGTGGTCGGTGCGCCGAACAGCTCCAACTCGAATCGGCTGGCCGAACTCGGCCAACGCGCCGGTGTGGAGTCACATCTGATCGCGCGCGCCGAGAACATCGATCCGGCCTGGCTTACCGGTCGCAAGGCCGTCGGTGTGACCGCCGGGGCCTCGGCACCGGAAGTGCTCGTTGCCGAAGTGATCGAACGCCTGCGCGAAGCCGGCGGTGAGACCCCGGAGGAGTTCGTCGGCATCGTCGAGACAGTGACGTTCGCCATACCGCGCGAACTCCGTCGACGCGAACTGCCCGCTTCCTGAAATAGCCCGTTATCACGGTGTCGACGCGAATCGCGGGCCTCCGGAGCAGGCCGTTCCGCACCCGCTCCCCAGACACGAGTCGCGGGCCTCGAGAGCGGCCCGTCAGTCTTCAGGTGCGTGTCGGCACGAGGACTGACTCGCTTCGAGTCAGCTCGCCTTCAACAGAGCCTGTACCGTTACGATGCGGCCGGTGGCGGCCCGCACGATGTCGTTCGGGGACTTCAGATCGATACCCGCTTGCTGGAGACGGCGTGCCAGCAGCAGATTGTCGGCACTCGGAATCGAGCTTTGCTCGGCGTCCGGCATCTCCGACTGGATGATCAATAGCGCCGCCGTGACCAGGTCGGTATAGGTAATCTCGCCACTGTGGTTTCGGTACCAGTCGCGTGAGGTCTGCGCGGCGTCGGCGAATTCCTGTGGGAAGTCCCAGGCATCGAGCAGCCACACGCCCAGAACGGTACGCAGGTTCTCGATCACGCCGCTGAGTTTCTGTTCTTCGTCGAAGAGCTCGGCGTGCTTGTTGGCGTAACTCAGCACCATCAACTCACCGACGTCTGCAGACAGTGCGACCAGGGATGCCACTTCAGCCTTGAGATCCGGGAGATTGCGGGTGAGCACCTGGACGATCGCCGAGGCCAGGGTAGTGCGTTGCTGATAACGCCTGAAGCGCTTCTGCAGCACTTCGTTGGCAGGCCTCAAGGTATTGGCGCGCAACAGCGATTCGATCGTGCGCTGTGTGGTCTCGACACCGAGTCGCGAGATTGCCCCTCGAATGCTGGTGATCGAATCACTGGACGCGGCTTCCACACGATTGGACGCATTGACGACATGCGCTGCCAGTCCGGGATCAGACTGTATGACTTCCGAGAGATCGGGAATACTCGCTACCCGTCCCGCGGCGGCGAGTATCTGTGTCGCGACTTCCTCTGAACTTGCCAGGCTGATCTTCTTGGCCTGCATGTCGGCAACGATATCGTCGAACACCCTGTTCTCAAGTTCGCCAACCTCGACGTCGATGACATGAATGGCATTCTTCTGTTGCTCGCGCAGCAGGATATCGAGTTGCTGCCGACCGAACTTGACGATACGCGCGACGGTGCTCGTCCGGGCGTACTGGTAAGCGCCCTTGTCGAGGAACAAGGGCTGCAAGGCCTCGGACGTGCGCGCATTGATCTGCCCGACTTCGTCCTTGCCGTTATAGAGCGAGAGTGACCCTTCGACCAGATACATCAACCAGCGGTGCGAGTTCTCCGGCTTGATCTGATCGTTCCTTTGCACGTGAACGACGCTGGCCGTGCGGCACAAGGCAGCGCGATTGACAGCATTGAGTTCGCTCACCGGCAATACGGCGCCGGCAGCCGCCAGCACCAGAGGGCCTTGTTCGTCAGCTACGGCCGGCGAGGAATTGGAATCGCTCTTGAATGCCATGTCGCGTATCTCTGTCTACAAGCTCGGCGTGAATCGCCCGTTCAGTCGTCGCTCGCGCAAGAAGAGACGTCGATGCCGTACGGGCTCGTGTGGTTCGACGGCAGCGTCTTCTCGTCTTCCGACTCGGGTGCGGGGAGCAACAAGTTCGTCCGGAAAGCGTCTTCCGCCTCGGCACCCAGTGCCTTGGCACGCGCCGTGATCTCGACATAGGCCCAGAGCGAGTTGCTGGCCGGATAGATCATCCGGAAGTAGCCCGAACCATTGGCGTCGGTAGTCAGTGTTCCACCGATCAAGCCGCCGTCGGTGATACCCGAGAGCGACGCCGGATCCTGCGGATCGAGCGAACCGTTACCGTTGTTGTCTTCCGTATTCCCGGCCGCATCGACGTCGAGCACGCGGTTACCGTTCAGGTCTTCTGACAAACAGCCGATCGAGTCAACACTCATTGCCCAATGATCGGCCGACCAGTCTTCACTGTCATCGAACTCGACCCCCCGGCTGTCGTTCAGCGCCATCCAGCCCTTCCGGTAGGAAATCGGTGCTATCGACAAGGAAACATCGGCGTTCTCGAGAGGCGTACCCCCGCCGTCGGCGACCTGAACGACAAACGGCACGAAGTACTGCGTACTGAGCTCATCAACGTCGGACACCTTGTTCGAGGTACCGATAGTGACGTTCAGCACCCGCTCGACCACGGTCAGTTGCATGCGATCACTGATGACCGTGCCTTCGACTTCGGCGGCAATCTCGATCTCGTTCAGTTCGGTTGCGTCGCTGCCGGCCGTGAAGGTCACGCTCGCGACCCCATCGGCACCCGTCTTGTCGAACGCCGGGTTGAGTTGCCCACCCTTGAGATCAGAACTCATGAAGACAACCTCACTGTTCTTGACCGGATTGCCGTTCGCGTCGGTCACCAGCGCCAGGACCGTACTCGTGCCACGCACCGGCACCCGCGACGAGGAGGCATCGATCTCGACCTGGGCGGGCGTCGTGGCGATGAATTCGACATCTGCGTGGTTGGAGGGTTCGCCGTCGATCGCATCCTCGACAGTGATGCGGGCCTCTCCGGCGCTGTTCGACGCGACCGTGACACGCGCCGCACCGCTTGCATTGGTGTTGATTGTCGAAGGTGTCATCAACTGGCCCGCCGTGATCGCGAAACGCAAGGCGCGGCCGGCGACGGGTTGACCCTGCGTCGTCCAGAAGACGTCGATGTCGTGCGCCTTGCCGACCTCGAGATCAGCAGCGACGTCAGCGAGCTCGAAGGAAAGACTGTCGGTCGAAACATTGAAAGCATGCGTGGCATTCACGGTATCGCCGAGGGCGAGTACCGTCACGCTGTCATTGCCGTTCGCGCTGCCGACCGTCACATCGACACGGCCGTCGGCATCGGTGACAGCGACGGCTGGGCTCACGGTATTGCCTGCTGCCGAAGTCACGCTGACGGTCTGGTTGGAGATCGGCTCACCATTGCCGGCGGTCAGGATGATGGCGAGTTCGGCCTCGGCCCCTTCGACCAGGTTGCTCGGGCCGCTAATCTCGAGTTCGCTGCCGTCCGCACTGACGACCACCTGACCCGAGAACGTGTCCGCGGTGACCGTCACGACGATGTCCTGCCGGCTGAAGTCCTGCAGGAGCTTGAGCGTTGCGCTGGCCTCGCCATTGACGTCGGTGCTGGTCGTGATGTCCTGCAGGACACCACCGGTCGCGCTGAAGCTGACCGCCTGATCGGCGACGGCATTGTTGTCACCATCGGTCACGAGCGCCGTGATCGACGCGACGTCGGAGCCGCCGGTCTCGATCCGGTTGACGTCGCTCAGCACGCGCACGTCGAGATCGGTCGCCACGACGCCCTCGGTGCCACTGCCGCCCGACGCCAGACTGCCGTCCGGATTGAAGGTCGGCTGGCCGCTCTTGTCACCCGTCTCGTCGGTGCGTACACCGCATGCACCCAGCGTTAGCGCAACCGTTCCGGCGACAAGCAGGGTAGCGATCTTGTTCATATTCATCGTTCTCGTGTTTTCCATGCCTGTGCCCGCGCTAGCGGAAGCCACCGAAGTAGTACTGGAAGCCGATGGTCGCTGTCGTGAAAGCGCCTTCATCGAAGCGCAACACGTGCAGGTTCAGTGCTGTCGTCTCATTGCCGAACAGGTTGATGCCGCCACCGATGGCGTTCCCCGAATCGGTCGGATTCAGGCTTTCGTCGACGTCGAGTCGCGCTTGTCCGCCCAGCAGGTAGACACCGGTGCGATCCCAGCGGTAACCAAGGCGCAGCATGGCGGCCTGGTATTGCACCAGCGGCTCGCTGAGCATGCTGTTGACTTGATCGGATGCTGCGCCGACTTCCAGCTCGATGCCGATGAAGTCCAGAAGCTGCAAGCCGATGGTGGCGTTGATCGTGCCGAGACTCCGGTCGCTGTTGCCCGGAACCTCGACGCTACCGTCGGAGAATCCGATGCCGTAGTAGAGCTTGGCGACTTCGGCCTGGGCATTGCCTGCGAACAAGCCGAGGCACAGTGCCAGACTGCCGAGAAGCTTTCTCATGAATCGTTTTCTCCAATTGACACAGCGCGGACGTGTCGTGTCCAGCCCCTGCTGGTTCGTGCTGACGGCGCGGCTTTACCCCGCCTGCCAATCCTGTGTCGGCCTGTGAGCCAGATCCCTTGAACGGTTTTCTCCATGCAACACGTGTCGTCGGTCCGACAGGGCTATCGGCAGACGGGTATCATCCGGCCATGCCTCGTTGTCGTGACACCCTCAGGCCCGCGCTCTGGCTGGCTTCACTCTGTGTGGCGCTGCTCGCGGCCTGCGGCGGTCGAGACGATCTGCCGACGCTGCCGGCAGACCTCGGCTTCCAGACGCTCGATCAGGGTCGGCTCGCCTTGACCGATATCGACGGCCCGGTGCTGGTCAACTTCTGGTCGACAGACTGTGTCGTCTGTCTCAGGGAAATGCCCGCGCTTGTCGACCTGCGGCAGGCTTACGCGCCGCGCGGCTTCGAGCTGATCGCGGTGGCCATGCCTGACGACCGCCCCGATGAAGTGCTCGAGCTCACACGCCAGCGCGCTCTGCCGTTTCCGGTCGCCATCGACATCGACGGAAAAGTGCTCGCGGCCTTCGAGCCGGTTGCCGGCACGCCGACCAGTTTTCTTGTCGACCGGAAGGGCCAGATCGTGTCACGCCATGTCGGTGCCATCGAATTGCCCGCCTTCCGTGAAACGCTGGACGCGCTCCTGCCACTGTGACGTACTGAAGAACGCTCATGCTCTGGATCAAGTCATTGCACGTCATCTTCATGGTGACGTGGTTCGCCGGCCTCTTCTATCTACCGCGTGTTTTTGTCTATCACGCCATGAGCCCCGCAACAGAGGTTGCTCAGCACGAGACCTTCAGGACGATGGAGCGCAAGTTGCTTGGCATCATGAGCCTCGGCGCACTGCTGACGCTCGTTTTCGGCGTGCTGCTGCTGGTGGTCTGGCTACCGGGGTTTCTCACCCAGCCCTGGATGCTCTTGAAACTCGCACTCGTGTTGGGTCTGCTCGGCTATCACGTCTGGTGCGCGAAGCTTGTGCGTGCGTTCCGCGAGGACAGGAACGTGCACAGTCATGTCTGGTATCGCTGGTTCAACGAGATTCCGGTGGCCTTCCTGTTCGGCATCGTGATCCTGGTGATCGTCAAGCCATTCGCGGGCTGACATTGCGAAAGGAAACCTGCTGCGAACGCACGTCGTGTATCGGCTGCAGCGCGCCGACTGGCCCGCTTGCTACTCAGGCTTCGGGTAGCAACAAGGGCTCGAGCTCGGTGAGCGCTTTCTCGTAGACCTGACGCTTGAAGAAGATGACTTCCTTCGACGGTTTCCAGTATTCGACCCAGCGCCAGTGGTCGAACTCGGGCTTGGGGCTTGCGTGCAGGTTGACCGCCGCTTCGTCACCGATCATGCGCAGCAGGTACCAGATCTGTTTCTGACCGATGCACAAGGGCGTCTGATTGCGTCGTACATAACGCTTCGGCAACTTGTACTTCAACCACGTGCGGGTGCAGCCAAGTACCTCGACGTGATCCGGCTGCAGACCGGTTTCCTCGTGCAATTCCCGGTACATCGCCTGCTCGGGCGACTCAGCATGATCGATACCGCCCTGCGGAAACTGCCACGCATCCTGACCGATGCGGCGCGCCCAGAACACCCGGCCCTCGTCGTTGATCAGGATGATGCCGACGTTTGCCCGGTAACCTTCGTCATCGATCATGGGGCCCTCGTCTATTCAGTCGGATGCTCCGATCATTCCAAAAAAGCGACCAGCCCGCAAACGGCTAGTGGCCTTGCACCATGATACTGACGTGGTCAGCGAGCCTGTCAGGATCAAGGTGCAAGGCCCCTAAGTGCGCGGCAGGGTCACTCCCGTCTGGGCCTGGTACTTGCCGCCACGATCCGCGTAAGAGGTCTCGCAGACTTCATCGCTTTCGAAGAAAAGCATTTGCGCGATTCCTTCGTTGGCGTAGATCTTTGCAGGCAAAGGCGTCGTGTTCGAGAACTCGAGCGTGACGTGGCCTTCCCATTCAGGCTCGAGCGGCGTGACGTTCACGATCAGGCCGCAGCGCGCGTACGTGCTCTTGCCGAGACAGACCGTCAACACGCTCCTGGGAATGCGGAAATATTCCACGGTTCGTGCCAGCGCGAAACTGTTGGGTGGAATGATGCAGGTGTCTGCGAGCACATCGACGAAACTGTTCGAGTCGAAGGCCTTCGGATCGACGATCGAGGAATTGATGTTGGTGAAGATCTTGAATTCCGGGGCACAGCGAACGTCGTAGCCATAGCTCGACGTGCCGTAGGAGACGATCTTGTCGCCCGTCGCACCGATCCGTATCTGAGCGGGCTCGAACGGCTCGATCATGCCGTGTTCGAGTGCCATCCGGCGGATCCACCGATCGGCCTTGATGCTCACGTGTTCTGGATGACGATGTTCGGGAACTTCGACGAGTAGTCCTTGGCCTGCAAGGACAACTTCGCCGCCGACTTGCGGGCGATCTCCCGATAGGCATCGGCGATGGCCCCGTCGGGCTCCGCGATCACCGTGGGTCGGCCTCCATCCGCGTGCTTGCGTATGGCGAGATCCAGCGGCAGCGATCCGAGAAGATTGACGTTTGCCTCGTCGGCCATGCGCTGCCCACCGCCCGCACCGAAGATCGGCTCCTCGTGTCCGCACGCGGAGCAGACATGCGTCGACATGTTCTCGACGATACCGAGGATCGGCACGTCGACCTTCTCGAACATCTTCAGTCCCTTGCGGGCGTCGAGCAAGGCGATGTCCTGAGGCGTGGTGACAATGATGGCACCGGACAAGGGGACCTTCTGCGCAAGCGTCAGCTGGGTATCGCCGGTACCCGGCGGCAGATCGATGAGCAGATAGTCCAGATCGCGCCAGCGGGTATCGTTCAGAAGCTGCTCGAGCGCCTGGGTAACCATCGGCCCGCGCCAGATCATCGGCGTTTCCTCGTCGATCAGATAGCCGATCGACATGGTCTGGATACCGTAGTTCTCCTTCGGTTCGAGACTCTTGCCATCGGTCGACTCCGGCTGCCCGGAGAGACCCATCATGCGCGGCTGGCTCGGCCCGTAGATGTCCGCGTCGAGCAGGCCGACCGTGGCTCCCTCGGCGGCCAGCGCCAGCGCCAGATTCGCCGACGTGGTCGACTTGCCGACGCCGCCCTTGCCCGACGCGATCGCGACGATGTTCTTGACGTTCTTGAGCCGCTTGACCCCCTGCTGCACCGCGTGCGCGATGATTTCCTGGCTGACATTGACGACACAGTCGGTCACGCCGGCCTGACTGACGAGCGATTCGCGGACCGTCGTTGCAAACGTGTCGGCCCAGCGCGCGCACGGATAGGGCAGGCACAAATCGATGGCGACCTGCTCGCCCTCGATGCGAATTTCTCGCACGGCCTTTGCCGCGACCAGATCAAGGCCGAGATGGGGGTCGTCGATCTGGCCGAGGGCCTGTTCGATCTTTTCTCGGGAAAGCGTTGGCGACGACTCGGTCATGGCGCTGCGTGGCTCCTCCGGGAGCGGGCTGGTAGACTGGCGGATTTGTTCCCTCACCATACACTCGGCTGGCGACAGCGTCATCCTCACGCCACGAAGGGCCCGCGTCCATGAGTCGCCGCATCCTCGTTACCAGCGCGTTGCCGTACGCCAACGGCGCGCTGCACATCGGCCATCTCCTCGGCTACATCCAGACCGACATCTGGGTGCGCTATCAGCGCCTGGCGGGAAACGATTGCCAATGGGTCTGGGCCGACGACGCGCACGGCACGCCGATCATGCTGAAGGCCCGGGCCGAGGGCATCGAGCCCGAAGCGCTCATCGCCCGCTACAAGGCTGAACACGAACGAGACATCGAAGACTTCCTGCTTTCGCCCGACAACTTCCACACGACACATTCGACCGAGAACCGGGAGCTTGCCAACCTCATCTACGAGCGTCTGGACGCTGCCGGGCACATCGTTCGACGCACCATCGAGCAGCTCTACGACGCTGACCGAGGCATGTTCCTGCCCGACCGCTTCGTCAAGGGCACCTGCCCCAATTGCGGCACGGCGGACCAGTACGGCGACAACTGCGAGAACTGCAGCGCGACCTACGATGCCACCGAGCTTGTAGACCCGGTCTCGCAAGTGTCAGGTACGGTCCCGGAAATGCGCGAATCCGAGCAACTGTTCTTCGCGCTCGGAAATTTCAGCGACATGCTCGGCCACTGGACTCGAAGCGGAAGCTTGCAGCCGGAAATAGCCAACAAGATCGGCGAATGGCTCGATGCGGGACTGCAGGACTGGGATATCTCCCGTAACGCACCCTATTTCGGCTTCGAGATACCGAATGCACCTGGCAAGTACTTCTATGTCTGGCTCGATGCCCCGATCGGCTACATATCGAGCCATCGACACCTGGCCGAACGCACCGGTGAAGACTGGATGGCAAGCTGGGCGCCGGATTCCGATGTCGAGCTGTATCACTTCATCGGCAAGGACATCGTCAATTTCCACTGCCTGTTCTGGCCCGCCATGCTCGAAGGTGCCGGCTTCCGCAAGCCGACCGGCGTCTTCTGCAACGGCTTCCTGACCGTCGATGGCGCAAAGATGTCCAAGTCACGAGGCACCTCGGTGACGGTGCGCACCTGGCTCGATCACATCGAACCCGAGTACTTGCGCTACTACTTTGCCGCCAAGCTCTCGGACAGTGTCGTCGACTTCAATCTGAACCTCGACGATTTCGTCACCCGCGTAAATGCCGATCTTGTCGGCAAGGTCGTCAATATCGCGAGTCGGTGTGCAGGCTTCATCACCAAGCGCTTCGATGGCAAGCTTTCGGCCACGCTGCCGGAGAGCCTGCAGACCGAATACAACTCTTTCGTGGCCGCCCGTTCGACCGTGCTCGCGTATTACGAGCAGCGCGACTATGGCAAGGCCATGCGCGAGATCATGCTGCTCGCCGAACATGCCAACACCTGGATCAATGACGCCGAGCCGTGGGTACACATCAAGGACCCCGAACGTGCCGGGGAAGTCCAGGCGAGCTGCACGGTCGGCCTGAACTTTTTTCGCGTCATCATGACGTATCTGTCGCCGGTGCTGCCAGCACTGGCAATCCGGACCGAAGCCTTTCTCGACACCAGGCTGGAACTTACGGCGCTCGATGAACCGCTGCTCGATCACTCGATTCAAACCTATCGTCCACTGATGACGCGCGTGGACGCCGCGCAGGTGGAACGCGTTCTCGAGGCGACGCGACAAGAGGCCGCCGACAGTGGCTACACCACGCATGACAGGACGGGCACTGCCTTGAGCAACGAAGCGGACAATAGAGCGGGTGATGCCGTCGGCAACGACAAGCCAATGTCCGTACTCGAGCCGATCCACCCGGAAATCGGTATCGAGGATGTGCAGAAGGTTGACCTGCGCATTGCCGAGATCGTCGGTGCCCGTGCCGTCGAAGGTGCCGACAAATTGCTCGAACTGACACTCGACATCGGCGTCGAGCAACGCACCGTCATCGCCGGAATAAAGGCCGCTTACGACCCTATCTCACTGGTCGGGCGCAAGACGGTCATGGTCGCCAACCTGGCGCCACGCAAGATGCGCTTCGGTGTCTCCAACGGCATGGTGCTCGCCGCAGGCCCTGGTGGTGGTGAGCTGTATCTGCTGGCACCCGACGACGGCGCAATGCCAGGCATGCGCGTCAAGTAGCCAGCTTCTGACAACGGCGCGCAGGCATTGCCCCACCCGTGAGCGACATGCTTCTCATCCTGCTCGGCACGGCGCTGGTCAACAATTTCGTGCTGGTGCAGTTCCTCGGCCTGTGTCCGTTCGTCGGTGTGTCGGGCCGTCTCGACAGTGCGCTCGGCATGGGCATCGCCACGACCTTCGTGTTGACGCTGGCGTCGCTGCTGGGTCATCTGATCGAGCGCTGGCTGCTGATTCCCTTCGATGCAGCCTACCTGCGGACCTTGTCGTTCATCGTGGTCATTGCCATCGTCGTGCAATTCACCGAGATCGTCATCCGTCGCCGGAGCCCGCTCCTGCATCGTGTGCTTGGTCTCTACCTGCCGCTGATCACCACCAACTGTGCCGTGCTGGGGGTTGCCTTGTTGAGTGCATCGCGAGGCCTCGGACTGCGCGAGGCCGTACTGTCAGGCTTCGGTGCCGCACTTGGCTTCACGCTGGTGCTGGTGCTCTTCGCGGCGCTTCGTGAACGCATCGACCGTGTTGACGTTCCGGCACCGTTTCGTGGTTCGGCAGTGGCGTTGATCACCGCCGGCATCATGTCACTGGCGTTCATGGGCTTCGCTGGGCTCGGCCAATGAACGCCGTACTCGCCCTGCTCGCCGTGGTGCTGGTGATACTCATGCTGGGCGCACTGCTTGCGCGATTCGAGCGCGAGGCGCAAGCGAGCGCGGCCGGTAGCGGGCGCGACAGCGTCGTCGCTGCCGTGAATGCACTGCTCCCGCAGACACAGTGCGCGCAGTGCGGTTACCCGGGTTGCCGGCCTTATGCGGAAGCTGTCGTCGACGGCAAGGCCGGCATCGATCAGTGCCCCCCGGGCGGCGAGGCCACCATCGAGTCGCTGGCGCTGTTGCTCGGCCGCGATCCCGTGCCGCTCGATACACGTTACGGCACCAGCAAGCCGCCGCAGCTGGCGCTGATCGACGAAGCGAACTGCATCGGTTGCGCCTTGTGCCTGCCGGCCTGCCCGGTCGATGCGATTCTCGGTGCCCACCATTTCATGCATACCGTCATCGAGGCCGACTGCACCGGCTGCGAGCTGTGTCTCGCACCGTGTCCGACCGACTGCATCAGTCTCGTGCCGCGACCGGCAACACTTGCCGACTGGCGTTGGCCGGATCCCCGAACGAGCGCGGTCGTCGAACGCTCGACCCTGGCGGTGGCGAACGACGCGATGGGTGGAGTGCGGGTCGGTCGCGGGAATGACACTGCCGGTAGCTCGGGCGGTCGCTCCGGCACTAGTTCAGGCACTAGTTCAGGCACTAGTTCAGGCACTAGCTCAGGCACTAGCTCAGCTTATGACTCAGGAGGCAGCACGTTGCCTCGCGTGTGGCGGGGCGGTCTTGCACTCGCGCGCGACAAGCCGGGTCTCGACACGCCCATCGTCGTGCTGTCGCCGGGGGCAGAACTTGTCTTTCCGTTGCTTGGCCACGGTGCACGCGAGCTGGAAGCGCGGGTGCGCCCGGGACAACGTATCGAACGAGGCGAATCACTGGCCGCAGGCGTACTGGCAAGTGCACCTGGTACGGTCACCACGATCGTTCCACGCGCTGTGCCGCACCCGTCTGGCATGGTCGCACCGTGTGTCGTGCTGCACGTCGACGAGGAGGCTGCCAAGGCACCTCTCGACGACAGTCCCGTACTGCCACCGCTTGTGTCACTCGACCTGCAGCGTCTGAACATGGCGGGCGTCGGCGGACTGGGGGGCGCAGGCTTCCTGCTATACAACAAGCTTGGCTATCGTTCCTCCGCAGCCTCTCTGCATACACTGATCGTCAATGCCTGCGAGTGCGAACCCGGCATTGCCTGTGACGAAGCGCTGATGATCGAAAGTAGCCTGGACATTCTCGATGGTTGCCATACGCTCGCACGACTTCTCGATTGCCGACAGACCGTTCTCGTCATCGAAGCCGACAAGGACAGCGCGGTCGACGCATTGCAGCGCGCGGCTACACTGACTGGACGCGCAGTCGAGCAAACGGACGGACAGCGTACGGTCGCCTCACCTGCACGTGGGAATCCAGCAGGCGAAACGGCACTCGAGATACGCAAGATCCCGCCGATCTATCCCTCCGGCGCCGAGCGCCTGACGGTCCTCGCCGCCACCGGTATTCGCTTGCCTGCAGGCATACGCCCGGTCGAGCGAGGCTTGCTATGCGTGAACGTCGCGACCGTCATGGCGGCCGGACGCGCTCGACGAGGTCACGCGCAGCTGTCCCGGGTGGTCACGCTCGGCGGCGCAAAGGCTACCCGCGTCGGTCACTATCGTGTTGCCTTCGGCACGCCGGTCTCGCATGTGCTGGCAGCGACGGGTCAGGCCACGCTCGCAAACGATGTACGAATCCGTCTCGGTGGTCCACTGAGTGGCTTCGATATCACCGATTCGTCCGTGCCGGTCACGGCGACAGTGAACCGAATCGGCATCGAAGCTCAACGCCGGACCGCTGCGCCTCAGCCTTGCATCCGTTGCACCGCCTGCAGCGACGTCTGTCCCGTCGATCTCATGCCGCAGGCCTTGCTTACGCATGCCATTGCAGCCGATTTCGGGGAACTCGACCGGCACCGGCTCGACAGCTGTCTCGCCTGCGGCTGTTGCGACCTGGTCTGCCCGTCGAGCATCCCATTGACAGATACCTTTCGCCATGCGCAGGCGTTGCGCCGGGATGCCATGGTACGTGAGGATGCCGCCCGTCAGGCGGCGATACGCCACGAACGTCAGGCGGCACGCGTCGCGCTGGAAAGTTCTCGAGCGTCCGACCCGGTTGCCGAGGCGCTGGCGCGAGCGCAATCGAGACGTCGTTCGCGCGAGCGCTGACCTTGAGCAATCTCGACAGCGACACGCTACGACTTCCCAGGCGTTCGGTGACCGGAGTGATGGCTGCGGTCATGCTGGCACTGTTGCCTGGCACGCTCATCCAGACCTGGGCATTTGGCGCCGGCGTACCGATCGCCATTGCATTTGCCGTCGGGTCGGCGATGTTCCTCGAGTTCCTCGCCGTCGCCCTGCGTGGACGATCCGCTCGCCCGGCGCTCTGCGACGGCAGCATCGCCCTCGCGGCGTGGCTGCTCGCACTGGCTGTGCCGCCGTCCTTGCCACTGGCCCAGCTTCTTGTCGGCGTGGCCGCGATGGTGCTCCTGGGCAAGCATCTGTACGGGGGACTGGGTTGCAATCCCTTCAATCCGGCCATGCTTGGCTATGCGGTCTTGCTGGTGTCCTACCCGGTGACGATGACCGACTGGTCGCCCACAGTCGAGGCATTGTCGACACTCCCCTGGGATGCCGTCACCCGGGCCACCCCGCTCGACCATCTGCGTAGCCTGGACCGCCTGTCCACGATGGATGCGCCGCCGCTCGCAGCCGAAACCGTGATACTTGCCTCACCTTGGCCGTGGATAAACGGTGGCTTCCTCCTCGGCGGCCTGTGGCTATTGTTTCGACAGATCATCGGGTGGCATATTCCGGTCTCGCTGTTGCTCACGCTTGCCCTGCTGCACGCAGTGTCTGGCTGGCTCGGCGATAGCCTGCAACCCCCGGTTCAGCTTGAGCTTCTGTCTGGTGCCGCCATGCTCGGCGCCTTCTTCATCGCGACCGATCCGGTCACGGCACCCAGTGCTCGGCGCGCCCGGTTACTGTACGGGACGGGCATCGGCGCGCTGACCTTCGTGCTACGGGAGTTCAGCGCATACCCCGAAGGCATTGCATTCGCCGTATTGCTGATGAACATGACCGTGCCGCTCATCGATCGCTTGTCGGTAGCGCGCGGGGTCGAGCGATGAACAAGGATGCCGCGAGCCGATACAGTGGGCGGAGCGCCCGTCTGCTCGCAGGTTTCGTCGCGGCCGCCGTGCTGTGCATCGTGCTCACGAACTACCTCACTCACCCGCGCGCCAAGGCTGCGCGCGAAAGGCAAATGGCCAACGCGCTGGCGAGCGTGCTCGCCGACACACCACACGACAACCAGCCCACCGACGATGTGTCCGCACCTCATGCCGTCTCGCCCGGACCTGTCCGATGGCGGGCCGTGCATCGCGTGAGACTCGGGGGCAAACCGGTGGCAGCAGTTCTCGATATCGAGGCTCTGGACGGCTACAGTGGCGGCATAGGTCTGTTGATCGGGCTAACTGTCGAGGGACGTATCATCGCGGTGCGTGTCACCGAACATCGCGAGACGCCGGGACTCGGCGACCGAATCGAGCACCGCCGGTCGAACTGGATCGAACAATTTGCCGGTCGATCGTTGGCTGGACCCGATCCGGAGCTCGATGCCGGATCGGGTCCAGCGTCAGTCGCAAGCGCTGACTTCGACGCACTGAGTGGCGCCACGGTTACCGCCCGGGCGGTTGTCAACGCGGTGAACGACGCGCTGATCTGGTTCAACGAGAATCGCGAACAGGTATTCGACAACACAGCGAAACAAGCGATGAGCGACCCGGGGGCGTCATGACAACCACAGATCCTGACCCGCGCGAGTCGTGGATGAACGGCTTGTGGCGCAGCAATCCGGGCCTCGTCACGCTGTTGGGACTGTGCCCACTGCTCGCGTTGAGCAATACCACCATCAACGCGCTCGGTCTCGGCCTGGCAACACTCGCTGCGCTCACGATCACCAACGTCAGCGTGTCGCTGTTGCGAGATCTCGTACCGACCGCGATACGGCTTCCGGTTCATGTGCTCATCATCGCGACGAGCGTCACCGTCATCGAACTTTCAATGCAAGCATGGCTGACCGAACTACATGCTGTTCTCGGCATCTTCCTGCCGCTCATCGTCACCAATTGCCTGATTCTCGGTCGCGCCCAGGTTTTCGCCTGTCACCACGGCGTGCGCGCCGCGTTGCATGACGCGCTGGCCAACGGCACAGGCTTTCTGCTGGTTCTTGTCGTTCTCGGCAGCAGTCGCGAACTGCTCGGTCAGGGCACTCTCCTGGCCGACGCCGAGCGACTATTTGGCGAACAGGCCGCCGCACTTTCCATCAACGTCTTCGCGGCCGAACAGGGCTTGCTGCTTGCCTTGCTGCCGCCAGGCGCCTTCATCGCTCTGGGACTGCTCTTGGCTGTTCGCAATGCCTGCCTGTCCGGCTTTGCGCGCAACTCTGACACCTTGACGACTCGACCGGAGCTCTGAACCCGATGCTGTTTACCCAGGATCGAACGCGCACGCGCGAGCAGTATCGGCGAGCATGGCGCAAGCACTTGGCCTGCGACGCACTCGAACCGCTCGAGCGCCAGATCGTTTCACTGATCAAGGAACATCCCGAATATCACGCGCTGATGACGACGCGTGACGATGTCATTGACCGCGACTTCACCGCTGCCGACGGCGCGGAGAATCCCTTCCTGCACCTCGCCCTGCATCTCGCCTTGCGCGAGCAGGTCGGCACCGACAGGCCTTCAGGTATCGCCACGCTGACCCGTTCCCTGCTGCTCGCCAACGGCAACGGACACGAAGTCGAGCATCGCATGATGCAGTGCCTTGGCGAATGCCTCTGGGACGCTCAGCGACAAGGTCGTGCGCCCGATGAAGCAGAGTATCTGGAACGACTTCGACATCTGCTGTAACGGTTTGATACAGATAAGCGACAAGGTCTCCTTTCTGGCGACCGATCGTAAAGAAGCCCGCGCCGGGGCCGCTGCCGCCCTTCGACCATTGATGCATTTTGCGCATTGGTGGCGAGCACGCAAAGGGCTTCATGGAATCGTTCGAGCAGACGGAACTGCGCATCGTCGCAGCTGTATTGTCAGGTTTGATCCTCTGCACGAGCGCAGCGGCGTCACCCGGGCCGACGTCGCATCTCACTGGCCGTCAGTTCGGTAACGATCAGCTCGCTACGAGCGGCGGCAGCGCCTGGTCGGTAACCAGCAAAACGGCGAGCGCAGGCTCACCTCATCCGGTGCCCCAATCCGTGGAAACTGCACGGTGGGTATCCGCTGCCGGGCTTTCTCCGAATGCGAGCCTGTTGCTCGCACGCATTGACGATCTGGACACGCACGGTCTCGAACCTGAGGCCTTCGATCTCGTCGGCTTGCGAGCGGGTATCGAACGGATCTTCGGTGATCCTGAGAAACGCCATCAGCGCACTTTTCCGGTTGCCGTCGCGGCGCTTGACTACCGGTTCCGTCGGGCCTTTAGCGAGGTTGCAACAGCACTCGGCCAGGGCGTAGTCGATGCCCGCAGCGTACAGCGCAGACTCTTCCGTGAACCGCCGGAAACGAACGTGCCTGCCCTGCTGGCACGACTCGATGCCGGTGCCGGCACTGTCGCCGACCTGCTCGACGAGGTTGCGCCATCGCACGCGGCATATCACCGCCTGCGCGCGGTCACGAAGCGTCTGCTCGACGAACGCGATGGCGGCGCCACGCCTTTCGCTGCGCCTGCGCCTGCGCCTGACTCTGACTCTGACTCTGACTCTGACTCTGACTCTGACTCTGACTCTGACTCTGACTCTGACTCTGACTCTGACTCTGATTCAGATTCTCACAGTGTTCGTTCTAACAGGGCTCGACGAATCGACGCCGGAACGGGCGGGAGCACACGACAAACCGTTCGCGTTCGAGGCCGTCTGCAGCAAGGCCATGTCAGCCACGAGGTCGAGCAACTGCGGCGACGGCTGATGGAGACTGGCGAACTGGCCTATGACTCGACGCCGGCACCTCGCTTCGACGCAGAGCTCACCGAGGCCGTCAAGGCGTTCCAGAAGCGCCATGGCATCGCTGCGGACGGCATCGTCGCAGAGCGCACACTGGCCGCCCTGAACCGCTCGGTCGAGGATGATCTCGGCGACGTCGCCATGGCGCTCGAGCGCTGGCGCTGGATGCCGCGCCAGCTGGGTGAACGGCATGTCTTCGTCAATCTTCCCGACTATCGCCTGCAATTGATCGACAAGAACCGGCGCGTTGCCGACATGGCGGTCGTGATCGGCAAGACCAAGCATCAGACGCCGAGCTTCTCCCGCGCGCTGTCGTACCTCGAATTCAACCCCACCTGGACGGTCCCGGTATCGATCACCAACAAGGAACTGATTCCCCTGGAGCGCCGCAATCCGGGTTACCTCGCCGCGAGTAATTTCACACTGCTTCGTGATGTCGACGGTCGGGTCGAAACTGTCCCGCTCGATGCGATGACCGACACCGACCTCGCAACGGTGCCGTTTCCCTACACACTCCGCCAACGTGGCGGTGGCAACAACGCATTGGGACGCATGAAGTTCATGATGCCCAATCCCTACTCGATCTACCTGCACGATACACCGGCCAAAGAGCTGTTTTCGAAGGATGAACGAGCCTACAGCCATGGCTGCATCCGACTCGCTGAACCCGAACTGCTGGCCAGGCACCTGCTGCAACTCGATGGCCTCACACCGAACACCATTGCAGGCGCCATCGCGAATCCCTCCACCCATCGCGTGTCTCTCCAGACTCCGGTGCCGACGCACCTGACCTACTTGACGACCTGGGTGGACTACTCCGGTGCACTGCAGCACAGAGGCGATATCTACGGTCACGATGAAGCGCTTCGAACCGCACTTCGCGCGTACCGGGAGCGTCCCTATATGCAGCTGGCCAAAATGTCAGCGTCAGTGGCGGCAAACTAGCGGTGCTGCAAATTCACGCCGAGCGCACCCCGGCAACACGCGATCGCGTCATGAAGATCGAACACCGCCACGCCGCCGAGGGCGTCGCTAATTTCATTTCGCCACGGTGACAGGTTGGTGCACTCGAGCACGACGGCCGACGGCGCATGGCGCGCCAACGCGCGAGCGGCCCGCACGGCATCGGCCCGCATCATCGACGCATCGGCCTCGAGCAGGTCCTCGCTGATGACGCGATGAAAGTACGCGCTCGACTGCATGCCCTCGATCACGATCGGGATGGAGCCCGCACCGCTCAGATGTCGCTCGCCCAGCGCACGAGCATCGAAGGTCAGGATGCCGATCGGTCCACGCGAACCGTGCAGGCTCTGCACCAGAGGCAGGAGGACGAGCGCGCTGCTGATGAGCGGTACGCCGACGGCATCCGCCAGGCGCGACTGTTCGGCATGCAGGAACCCGCAACTGGTCACCAGCAAGCCAGCACCTGCATCGACCAGCTCGCGCCCTTCTTCGATGAACCGTTCGACCAGTGCGTCGGGCAAGGGCCGGTTCGCGACCACCTCCGCTACGGTGGCCGCCTCGATGGTGCGATAGAGACTCGGATACGGCAGCGATTCCGGGTGACCGATATCCCCCGGGAATCTTGGAAATCGCGTGTCAAGCATCAGCACGCCGACTATCGGCCCGGTGCAGGACCGAGCGTCCGCCCGCGTACCTGACGCAAGCTGCTTGGCGCCGTCGTGGGCCTCCACTACCATGGCCGTGCCCCTCTGGTCATCGAGCTTGTCATCATGTCGGAAGCCATCACCGTACTCGGCGCTGGCAGTGTTGGCGTCTCGACAGCCATCCATCTGCAACAACGCGGCTGGAAAGTCACGCTCGTGGATCGTGCCACACCCGGGCGCGAGACTTCATACGGAAACGCGGGTGTGATCAATCCGGCTTCCTGCATTCCGCTGAACAGTCCCGACATGCATCGCTCGCTCGCGGGCCTGCTCGGCAACAAGAGTGCGCTGCTGCGCTACGACCTGGGTCATGTGCTGCAAAACCTCACCTGGGTGCTCGGCTTTCTTCAGGCCAGCAAGACCGGGCCCGCCACCCTGACGGCACGTGCACTGGCCGCTCTGACCAGCGAGGCACTGGTCGAGCACCAGGCGCTGATGCAACGTACCGGCAACCAGCACCGCTTGACCGAAGTCGGCTGGCTCAAGGTGTTCAGGCAAGGCCACTTCGATAGCCAGGGATTCGGTGCGCGTCTTCTGAACGAACTCGAGATCCCGGTCGAATACCATGACCGCGCCAGCCTGGCCAAGCTCGAACCCGCACTGAAACCGGTCTTCGACAGCGGCATCGTCATGCCCGGAGGCGGCTTGATCGACAACCCGAGCGCTCTGATAGACGAACATGCACAACGCTTCGTCGCCGATGGTGGCGTACTCTTGCAACGGGATATCACTCGCTTGTCGAGCGATTCTTCCGGCTTGCATTGTCGGTCGACAGGGGACTCCTGGCGCTGTAATAGACTGGTCATTGCCGCCGGCCCCTGGAGCGCCGACCTGCTCGCCACGATCGGCTACGACGTGCCGCTCGGCGTCGAGCGTGGATACCATGCGCACTACCCATTCGCCGGTACGGAGCGGCTCGGTCGTTCGGTTCATGATGTCCAGGCAGGGTACGTCATGAGCCCCATGACACGCGGCTTGCGCGTAACCACCGGCGTGGAGCTTGCGGCGCGTGACGCCCCGTCGAACCCGGCACAGCTCGAGATGGTCGAACCGCGCGTGCGCGAAGCGATCGACATCGGCGAGCGTACCGCTGATCCTGTCTGGCGGGGCAGTCGACCGACCTTGCCGGACAGTCGTCCGGTGATCGGTCCGGCACCCTTGCACGAGAATATCTGGGTCAATTTCGGCCACCAGCATATCGGCCTCATGACCGGTCCGGTCAGCGGCAAGCTGTTGGCCCAGGGGATCTCGGGTGAGACTCCCGACATCGACATGGCGCCCTTCGCCCCGAAGCGTTACCTCACCCTGCAGGGACGCAGGCGGCGTCGCCGGCTCGAAAAGCAGACCGAAGGCATGACGGCTTGAAGACGGCAGGACGACATGGATCGGTCTCTACCGGGAGTAAGCGCCTTTCTACGCCACCACGACAGGTGGTGCGCTCAGGCTTTCTCCCCGGCTGACTACCTCGTCGTCTCTCCGGTCTTCTATTCAAGCTTCTCTTCAGCCTTGGCTCGATTCCAGAGCGCGTCTAGACCCGCGAGATCGAGATCGCTGAGCGCTACGCCCGCAGCGGATGCAAACGCTTCCACACGGCGGAAGCGGCGCTCGAATTTCACGGTTGCCCGCCGCAGCGCCACTTCCGGATCGACACCGTGGTGACGCGAGAGGTTGACGGATGCGAACAGCAGGTCGCCGATCTCATCTTCGAGCGCGTCTGCATCCGCGCTGGATGCCGCCTGGTCGACTTCCTCCAGTTCCTCGAGCACCTTGTCCCGCACGGGCGCGACGTCAGGCCAGTCAAACCCTGATCGCGCGGCACGGCGCTGCACCTTGTCGGCCCGTGACAAGGCAGGCAAGTTTCGCGCGATACCGTCGAGCACCGACAGGGCTGATGTCTTGTCGCCACCCGTCTGAACGCCACCCTGAGGGGCCGGCCGCACTGTCGACGCTGTCGCTTTCGTGGACTTTGATGCGTCTGTCGTCGCTATCGTGCGACGCCTTGCTCGCTCTTCACGTTCTGCAGCCTTCGCATCTTCCCAGGCTTCATGCCGTTCTGCCTCGGACGCGAAACGCTTGTCGCCGAACACATGCGGATGGCGCCTGATCATCTTGTCGGTTATCGTGCAGGCGACATCGTCGAAGTCGAAATGACCCGCTTCTTCCGCCATGCGTGCGTGGAAGACGATCTGCAGCAACAGATCGCCGAGTTCCTCGCGGAGATCATCGACGTCGCCTCGCGCGATCGCATCGGCAACCTCGTAGGCCTCCTCGATCGTGTAGGGCGCAATGGTTCCAAACGTCTGGGCAAGGTCCCACGGACAGCCGCCGTCAGGATCGCGCAAGCGAGCCATGACATGACGAAGCGACTCGATCGGGCTTTGTGCGCGCGAGTCGTCAGGCCGTTCGGTTGGTGACCTGAGTCCGCTCTCGCCCGACGAGTCGATCAATAGGGCTGTACCGGCCAGCTCAGCTTTATGCCCAGGTGCATGCCCTGTTCGGTGCGAATGCCGGCGTAGTCGTTCGTATCCCACCGCATGCGACGGTAGCCGAGATAGGCGCTGGCCTGCGGAATGACATCCATCTGCAGGCGCGCGCTGTATTCCGCGTACTTTTCAGCATCCGAAAAACTCGTGATGCTCGGTGCGACAAAGGCGGCCACGCCGAGCTCGATCGGATTTCGCGCCGAGCGATTGAGCAGCATGCCCGCCTGAATACCGAGCGCCAGGGCTCCGACCGATTCCGCGTCCTCACCGTCCTCATCGACGCGGCCATCGGCATCGACCGCGACATCACCACCGATCGCCTTGACGCCGAGTGCGAAGTTGTAGATCGAATCGGCGGTAGGGCGTGGGCCGTAGGCCATCAGGGTCAGATGTGCCAGTCGGTCATCATCCTCACTGATGAACCCGCCGATCGAGAGCTCCGCACCATTTCCGTAGCCATCGTCGTAGCGACCGTCTATGAACGGTCGCGGGTTCAGTTGCAGCGCGATGTTCGCTGTCTCGTTACTGAGTGCAAGGTCAAATCCGCCTGCCTGTGCCAGTCCGACGAAAGTGCACGAACCCACCAGCAGGGTCAATCCCGCGAACGCCTTATCCATGTCTGATTTCCGATGGTTCTTTGATCGTGATTCGAGAGGCCTTGCCGACCAGGAATACTGGGAGCTTAGACGGGATTCCGTCTGCCGCAAGTCGAATTTGCACATCGGTGTCGAAAATACGCCACTCGCTTGTCAGAGCGCAGTGCGGGCCGTCGTCACGCGTTCGCGCAAAGCGGCTACCCGATTCTCCAGCCGCGACACCGACACCTTCTCGCGAGTCCCGAGATCCTGCGCGAAGAGCGAGATCCTGAGTTCCTCGAACGACCAACGAAGCGCAGCGCGCGTCTCGGCAGTGTCGGGTTCGTCCTCCGCTGCTGCCGGCAGATCCTTGAACGCTTCCCAGACCGGCAAAAGTTCAGCGCGCCGCCGCCTGTCCTTGTCAGGCGCCCTGTCGATGGCGTCGAGCCGCCGATCGATCGCCTGAAAATACACGGGCAAGCGGCGCAGTCGTTCGTAGCCAGTCGCGGAGATGAAGCCGGGATAGAGCAAGCTTCCTATCTGGTCACGTATGTCGACTACCGCTTCGACCCAGCTGAGCGCAATTCTGCCTTCGATCCGACGCGCCACCTGCCGGTGTTGTTCGAGTATCTCCGAGAGGATCTCGCAGAATGCATTGGCATTGCCGATGAAATCCCCACGGCCTCGCTCGAGGCGCGACAGGAAGGCGTCGCGCGTTCGCGGCAGAGCATCTGCGCCGATTAAGGTTTCATCGATCGCCGCATCGACAATATCGTTGATGAGTGTCTTCTTGTCGCCGAAGGGCGTGAAACGGAGAGCCAGCACGTCGATGCCCGGCAACTTGCGCTGCAAATAACGCACTTCCTGCGCGAGCACGATCCGGTAGAGACTCCGGACGCCCAGCGGCATCGCGGCAAGCGCACTCGCTTCACTCGCAAACAACTTGAGCGCGACGCCGTCGCTCCGGGCTTGCAGTGCCGGCCAGCCACGCATTGTCACACCGCCCTTCTCGATGTCCACGCTGTCGGCAAGGTCGCCGAAATTCCAGTCTGTCACCTGATCCTGCTCGATGCTGTTATCGCTGAAGCGAAGCAGCGTATCCTCGACTTCAGAGGTGTAGTCAGCCTGCAGGGCCGCAAGGTCTCGCCCTGCTCTCAACACCTTGCCCTGCTCGTCGACCACCTCATAGCGCATGCGGAGATGAACCGGCAAGGTCGTGTCGCTCCAGGCCGACTGCGGTACTTCTGAACCATTCATGCGCTGAAGTTGCCGTGACAAGGCCCCGGCCAGCGGTGATTCCGATGCCGTCATGGCTTCGTTGGCGGCGCGTGCAAAATCCGGCGCAGGTACGAAGTTCCGCCGGAGGTGCTTCGGCAGGGCCTTGATCATGAGGGTGATTTTCTCCTCGAGCATGCCCGGGACCAGCCACTCGCAACGTGTCGGCGAGACGCGGTTCAGCAATTCGACCGGACAGCCCAGGGTCACGCCATCGTCCTCTTCGCCGGGCGCAAAGTGATAACGCAAGGGGAGCACCACACCGCTCATCTCGATCTGATTCGGGTAGTCGCGATCGCTGACCTCGGCCGCATCGTCGGCAAGCAGTTGCTCGCGCTCGTAATACAAGGCACGAGGATGCGCCTCCTCATAAGTTGCTCGCCAGGTCTCGAAGCTTGCCGTCGTGCACACATCAGGCGGAATGATGCCATCGTAGAAGCGCACCAGCTCTTCCGGATCGACGACGATGTCGCGCCGGCGCGATTTGTCCTCGAGTGTTGCCAATTCATCGAGAAGTTTCTGGTTATGCTTGTGGAACCCACCCCTGGTGCGGATGGCACCTTCCACCAGCGCGTCACGAATGAAGATCTGCCGCGACTCGAGGGCGTTGACACGTGCGTAGTCAACCCGCTTCTTCGGGTTGACGATTAGCCCGAACAGGGTCGATTGAGCCCAGGCAGCAACGGTTCCCTGAGTCTTTTGCCAGTGCGCATCACGATAGCTGTAGCTGAGCAGGTGTTCCGCCTGCCGTTCGATCCACTCGGGCTCAACGCCTGCCACGCTTCGCGCCCAGAGCTTGCTGGTCTCGGCAATTTCCGCCGCCATGATCCACTTCGGCCCCTTCCTGAAGAGTCCTGAGCCCGGAAAGATGGAAACATGCCGGTTCCGCGTGCCCAGGTAGTCCTGCTTGTCTGTCTTGGTAGCGACGTTCGCGAGCAACCCGCTGAGAAGCGCGCGGTGCACGCTGTCGGGCTGCGCATCGCCCGTGCTCAAGGGCAACCGGAGCTCCTTCGCCAGGCGTTCCAGCTGGCGACGCACATCCATCCACTCGAGTATGCGCATTGCAGAGAGGAATCGTTGTCGGCACATCTTCCTGAACTGCGAATTGGACAGACTCTCCTTCTGAACTGTGACGAATGTCCAGAGGTTCAGCCACGACAGGAAATCAGAGTACTCGTCATTGAATTCGGCATGCAGCTCATCCGCCGCCTGCCGCTTCTCGAAAGGCCGCTCGCGCGGATCCTGAATCGACAGAGCGCTGACGATCGTGAGCACTTCGTTGACGCAGCCTTCATCCGCTGCCGCAAGTAACATTCGACCGAGCCTCGGGTCCAGAGGCAAACGTCCCAGTCTGCGACCAAGTGGGGTCAGACTACGCTTGTCATCGAGCGCTGCAAGTTCCTGAAGCGTACGGTAGCCGTCATTGACGAACTTCGACTCAGGCGCCTCGACGAAGGGGAAATCGTCGATCTTGCCCAATCGCATCGACGCCATCTGCAGTATGACGGAGGCGAGATTGGTGCGCAGAATCTCGGGCTCGGTAAACTCGGGCCGCGCCGCGAAGTCCTCTTCGCTGTAGAGACGAATGCAGATACCCGGCGCTTCTCTACCACAACGCCCCTTGCGCTGATCGGCCGATGCACGGGAAATTCGCTCGATCGGCAGTCGTTGCACCTTGCTGCGCACGCTGTAGCGCGACATTCGCGCAAACCCGGTGTCGACCACCGCGCGAATGCCGGGCACCGTGAGACTGGTCTCCGCCACATTGGTCGCGAGCACGATGCGCGGCCTGCCGTGTGGCTGAAAGATCCGGTTCTGTTCACTGTTCGACAATCGCGAGAAGAGCGGCAGAACCTCGACGCCTCGAAACACCTTCGACTGCGTCGACTGCTTGCCGAGCAGATCCGCCGCCTCGCGAATTTCACGTTCGCCACTCAGGAACACCAGGATGTCGTGCTGTCGTTCCGACAGAAGCGTCTCGCAGGCGTCGACGATGGCAGTCGGCATGTCCGGTTCATCAAGCCCGTCACCACTGTCTTCCTCCTCCCCTCCCAGCGGTGCATAGCGTAGCTCGACCGGATAGGTGCGCCCCTCGGCAAAGAGAATCGGCGCACCGTCGAAATGATCGGAGAATCGTTCGGGATCGATGGTCGCCGAGGTGATGACCAGCTTCAGGTCCGGCCGCTTCGGCAAGAGCTGCTTGAGGTAGCCGAGCAGGAAGTCGATGTTGAGCGAGCGCTCGTGTGCCTCGTCGATGATGATCGTGTCGTAGGCGTTCAGAAAGGGATCGCGTTGCACCTCGGCGAGAAGAATGCCGTCGGTCATCAACTTCACATAGGTCTTCTCGCTGACATGATCGCTGAAGCGGATCTTGAAGCCGACCGCATCGCCGACCGTCGTGCCAAGCTCACTCGCGATGCGCGCCGCCACACTGCGCGCCGCTATTCGCCGCGGCTGCGTGTGTCCGATGAGCCCACCCACCCCACATCCCGCTTCGAGACAGATCTTGGGCAGCTGCGTCGTCTTGCCCGACCCGGTCTCACCGCAGACGATGATGACCTGCTCCTCTCCCAAAGCCTCGAGAATGGCGTGCCGCTGCTGGACCACCGGAAGCTCCGACGGATACGACGGCGCAGGCGCATTCGCCGCCCGCACCTCCCGCGTTGCCATCGAACGTTCAATATCCGCTAGCAGCGCAGCCTGCGCCGACACATCCGCAACCCGACGACGCAGCCGATGCTGATCAACCCGCATGCACCGGTCAATCAGAGCGTGAAGTTGGGGTCGGACCACGGTAACCTATTGTTTATCAATATATAAGTACGGAAAAAACGGCGCTTGCGCAGGCTAAATCGAGGTTCTTGCGGGTAAGATCTGGCCTTTAAACGATCGAGCATGACCTCTCGCGGACTGATTTTCGGCATCCGCACGAAGAAAACAGGATGCAACGCTCCGACCGGGCGGTGCATCCTGACACCGGAAGTTAGTGACCAACGACCCGATCAGCAAGTCATCGGGAAGAATCCACTACGAAACGTTGTAGGCAGCGGATTCCTCGCGAAGAGACCAGCCCTCCGCCTCGGGATACGGCTCGCGCCCGGGGTTCGAAATGGCCAGCGCGCGGCGCATCTTCAAAGCGTAGTCAAGACTCCCGACAGCGACGCTCTCTGTCCAGACGGGGTCACGCAGGGCGGGCCCGGTCGCGAGCCGCTCTGCGACCCAGCGCCGACGGGACTGTTGCAGCTCGAACAGCGTTCCGAACCCAAGCAGCTCGGCGGCACGAGGCAAATCGAGTCTCGCACCGCGCCGACGTGGATGCATCGTTTCATGATACCCGCTCGCCTTCCAGTCAAGCGGATGGGCTACTACTCCCGCGCGCACCATGTTCATGTCGATGTAGAGCATGCAGCGCGCAAGATGCCCTTCGGCTTCTACGGCGGTCGCATGATAGCGCTCCTCCCAGAATGCGCCGCTCCGATCGAAGCGTCGGTTGTATTCCTGCGCCGTTCGGCCGGCGATCAATTGCATGGCATCGGCGATCGCGTTGTTGCCGCTGTCATGAACCAGCAGATGAACATGGTTCGATGTCACAACGTAGTTCAGCACGCTGAGCCGGTAGCGTCGACGGGCTTGAAACAACCAGTAGAGCCAACGGCGCCGATCTATCTCGAAGCGCAATAGAAACTGCCTCGAATGGCAGCGCTGGGTAATATGCCAGATCTGACCGGCAACGAAGTGGCGATGTGCTCGCGACATGGTGTTCCCTCCTGGAACGGTTCTCATCCCTGATCCATGGGATGGCCGACACTTGTAGCATCGTTCAGAGAGCTTGTGCAATTCGCGTGTGCGCACCCCCCTGCTCGCTGGGCCGATTTTGCAGTCTCTGACGCCAGTGTTCGGCGCCTTAAAAGGGTGTTTTAACGCCCGAAACGAAGCGATTAGTGGCCAAAAAGAGCGAATAAAAGACCCCTGTCATAGGGAAAACAGGGTGTTACCGTGGTCCGACCCCTCAACCCACCTCAACCCTCAACCCGTCACGCGGATCACGTCGTAGGGGATGCTGCCTTCGCGGAGGCGCTGCCTGGCTTCGTTGAGCCGGGAGAGGTCGAAGAAGGGGCCGATGCGGACGCGATGGCCGATGGCGCCGGTGCTCTCCCGCCGGATGGCGATGAAGGCGTCGAGGCCGAGCATGAGTACGGCCGCTCGTGCCCGTTCGGCGTCGTCGGGCAAGCCGAAGTTGCCGGCCTGGAGATAGTAGGACTCCTGGCCGAGGCGACTTGCCGGTGCCTTTTGGGTCACCGGGGCGACAGTGGGTGCGGGCACGGGTGCGGGCGTCGGTTCGGCCACGCTGTCGTCGATGACGGCAAGCGCGGTCTCGGGCGCACTGTAGCCGCGGGCCACCTTCAGCCCCGGCAGGTGCTCGAAGAAGGTGAAGCTTGCGGCTTCACTGGCGTCGTTGTTGACCTGCACAGGCGATGAGGAGCCGCTGTGTGCATTGGCCGGGAACCGTGACAAGGCCAGGACAGAGAGGATCACGATGCCGATCAACAGACCAAGTGCGAACACGAAGACGCCGGTGTTCGCAGGCTGATTTACCGGCTGTCTTGCCACGCTACATGACCTCGGGTGTCGATACGCCGATCAACGTCAGGCCGCTGACCAGCACCTGGCGGACTGCAAACAGCAGACACAGGCGCGCATCTCGCAGCGCTGCATCGTCAACCAGCACTTTATGGGCGTTGTAGTAACTGTGTAGACCATTGGCGAGATCGCGCAAGTAGCCGGTCACTTGATGGGGCTCCCGCGCCAGCGCCGCGCGCTCGACAAGCTCGGGCCAGGTCGCGAGCAGCGTCATCAGATCGCTCTCGGCAGGTTCCTGCAGGCGCGCAAGCGCGGCAAGTCCGGCACTCTGGTCAAACGTCAGACCGCGCTGGGCCAGCTGGCGTTCGACGCTGCAGATGCGGGCGTGCGCGTACTGGACGTAGTACACGGGATTGTCGTTCGATTGACTCTTCGCGAGATCGAGATCGAAATCGAGATGTTGGGAGTGCTTGCGCATCACGTAGAAATAGCGTGCCGCATCGCGTCCGACTTCGGCGCGAAGTTCGCGGATCGTCACGAACGACCCTGAGCGTGTGGACATCGGTACGCGCTCGCCGCCCCGGTAGAGGATCGCGAACTGGATCAGGAGGAATTCGAGTGCGTCGGCATCGTGCCCGAGTGCGGTACAGGCGGCTCGCAACCGCGTGACGTAGCCGTGATGGTCGGCACCGAACACGTAGAGCACGCGGTCGAAACCGCGCGCAAACTTGCTGTCGATGTAGGCTATGTCGGAGGCGAAGTAGGTCGGCTGCCCGTTGGCCCTGACCACCACCCGGTCCTTGTCGTCGCCGAAGTCGGTGGTCCGGAACCACTGCATGCCGCCCTTCTCGTAGACGACGCCTGCGTCGACGAGTTTCCTGATGACGAGCGGAACATCAGCCGCGATCGAACGTTCGCTGAACCATTCGTCGTAGACAACACCGAATTCTCCGAGATCGTCGCGGATGTCGGCGGTGATCGCATCCAGCCCGGCATTGAAGACGATGCGCCAGGCGTTCTCGCCAAGCAGGGCTTCCGCGCGTGCGATCAGCGCATCGATGTGCGCTTCCTTGTCACCCCCGGCCGGTTCGTCCGGCACGAGTCCTTCAGCGATGGTCGCCCACGGGTGAATCAGTTCGTCGCCGACTTCCGAATGCAGAGCGGCGGCGATGTCGTGGACATAGTCGCCACGGTAGCCGTTCGCCGGAAACACGACTGCCTCGCCCCGCCCCTCGAGGTAGCGCAGCCAGACACTGACCGCGAGAATATCCATTTGCCGACCGGCATCGTTGACGTAGTACTCGCACTGCACCTCGAAGCCGACGGTATCGAGCAGATTGGCAATGGAGGCACCGAGTGCGGCGCCGCGACCGTGACCGACGTGCAGTGGTCCGGTCGGGTTGGCCGATACGAATTCGACCTGAATGCGCTGGCCCGCGCCTTTCTGGCTGCGACCGTAGGCCGGGCCTTGCTCAAGAACTTCGGCGACAATCTGACTGGACAGGTCATCGGCTTGAAAGAAGTTGATGAAGCCCGGACCGGCAATGACGATCTTCTTTACCGCCTCGCTCGCTGGCATGGCAGCGACAAGCGCCTCGGCGATGTCGCGCGGCGATCGCTTCGCGGGCCGCGCGAGCTGCATGGCGAGATTGCTTGCAAAGTCGCCGTGAGTCGGGTCACGTGTCCGCTCGATGCTGATCGACGGCGCGGCATCAGCGGGAATCTCACCGCTCGCCTTGAGTGCTTCGAGGGCTTCGTCGAGCAGCTGCTCAAGTCGTTCTTTCACGTCGTCGCACCGCTCTGTCGCTGGCACGCGAGTCTAGCATCGGCCGGTCGGCAAGCGACCCCGCCCTGCTGCCTGCAAGCCCGGACAAACAAAGCTTTTCAGTAAAGATCGACCGGATCGACGTCTATCGACCAGCGAACCTGGCGTGCACCCGGCACCTCGACGATGCGCCGCGCAAGGGCACCCAGAATTTCGTTCAACTGCGCGCGACTGTCGGACTGCAGATAGAGCTGTGCGCGATAGCGACCACCGAGTCGCTCCATCGGCGCAGGCGCCGGACCGAGAATTTGCAAGCCCGCACCCGGCTGATGCGCGAGCGAGTCGGCGACCTGCTGCAGGAAGTCGAGCGCAGCGCTCATGCCCGTAGCCTCTGCCCGAAGTAGCGCAACGTAGGCGTAAGGCGGCAAGTCAGCCACTCGACGCTCCTTGAGGATCGCCGCCGCAAAGGGACGATAGCCGTCCCTGACAAGCAGTTGCAGCATCTCGTTGTCGGGGTGTCGGGTCTGAATGAGCACCGTGCCTTGTGCAGCTTCTCGTCCGGCTCGACCCGCCACCTGCACGATCAGTTGCCCCATGTGTTCGAGCGAACGGAAATCCGTACCGAACAGGCCGCGATCGGCATCGAGAATACCGACCAGAGTCAGTTTCGGAAAATGATGGCCCTTGGCGAGCATCTGTGTGCCGACAAGCAAACGGGCGGCACCACTGGTCGCGAGTTCGAGCTGCCGTTCGAGGGCACCCTTGCGACGTGTGCTGTCCCGATCGATACGCGCGACACGCACGTCCGGAAACGCCGTCTCGAGCGCGTCGGTGATGCGCTCTGTACCGTAGCCGACCCGATCCAGACGCGCCGAGCCACAGCTCTCGCACACCGGTGGCAAGTCGCGCTCCGCACCGCAGTGATGACAGCGCAGGCGACGGATGCGAGCATGCACGGTCATGTGCGCATCGCACTGCCGACAATCGGCCGCCGCACCGCAGTCATTGCACAGCAGGGTCGGCGCGAAGCCGCGACGATTGACGAAAACCATCGCCTGGCCACCGGCATCGAGGTGTCGTCGAATCGCCGCCAGCAACCGATCGCTCATGCCTTCGATCAAGGCCCGTCGGCGAATATCCAGCAGCGCAAGCGTCGGCGGCATCGCGTCACCCGCACGGCGCGGCAGTCCCAGTTCGACGGCTCTGCCGCGTGCCACGTTGTACATCGTTTCCAGTGCCGGGGTTGCCGTTCCAAGAACGACAGGACAATTTCGGTCGCGCGCCCGGATCACCGCGAGGTCACGCGCGTGATAGCGAAAACCATCCTGCTGCTTGAGCGATCCATCGTGCTCCTCATCGACGATGATGAGTCCGAGCCGCGGCAGCGGCACCAGCACCGCCGAACGGGTGCCGATCACGACGTCGGCACGACCCTCGACGGCAAGCATCCAGTTCTGCAGCCGCTCGGTGTCGTTCAGACCCGAATGCAAGGTCACCAGACAGCCATCGAGTCGCGCCTCGAAACGCCGCATCAGCTGAGGCGTCAAGGCAATCTCAGGCACCAGTACCAGCGTCTGTACGCCGTTCTCGCACGCCGCCCTGATGCATCGCAGGTAGACCTCGGTCTTGCCACTGCCCGTCACGCCGTGAAGCAGGAAGGAGATGAATTCACCGAAGGCCGCGACGATGCTCCCGACCGCAGCACGTTGCTCTTCGAGCAGCGGCAATGCCGTGGCCGTGGCCGTGTTGGCGGGAATGCGTTCGCTCTCCTCCCGATTGACGACACCACGATCGAGCAGCCCTTTCATGGAGGGCCGCCAGCGACGACTGATCGCCGCGAACACGCTCGAGTCAACCGTGCCGCCATCGGCCTCGAGCAGACGCTGCAGCAATGCCCTTTGCACAGGCGCGCGAGCGGCAAGACGCTCGGGATCGCCAACGTTCAGCGGAGCAGCCAGACGATAGGTCTCGCGAAGGGCGACCCGGGCTACCGCACCCCGCCGCAACAGCACCGGCAAGGCACTGGCGAGGACTTCTCCGATCGGATAGTGGTAGTAACGACTTGCCCAGACGAGCAGCGTCAGCGACTCCGCGTCCAGTAGTGGCCCGGCGTCGAGTACGTCTCCGACGGGACGGAGTCTCGACGTTGGCACCGCGGTTTCCGCGATGGCGGCCACCACGACGCCAATGACATGACGCCGTCCGAACGGCACGCTGACGCGAACGCCCGGCTGCGGCGCCACCTCGTGCGGCCATCGATAGTCGAACACGCCGAACACCGGCGACGGCACCGCAACCTGCGCATACCGTTCTGGCGCCGGCGTCGGAATCAGGCGACTGCTCCAGCCGCGCTGGACGGAGCGAAGCCCGCCCGGGATGATTCACCAGCGCTGACAGCGACACGAAACGGCAGGTTCAAGCGGGCATGGATCACATTCTTCAAGGCGTTGACGGAATCCCTTGGTGACGCCTTGTGGTTATCCACAAAAACTGTGGATAACATTGGGGACAAAACCGAATAACACACCTAAGTCGTTGAACGGAGAAGCAGTTGCTCCAACTGGTCGTCTTTTGAGCAGCGGAAAGAATCTTTTGATTATCAATGACTTGAAACAACTCCTTAAGCCTGCGCCGCCTGCCAATACACTATGGATCACATTCACGCAACGACTTTTCAGCGATGTGCATAAAGATCGCCTCGTTTCGACTACGTCAAGCGTCCGGGACGATTTTTTCACTGCCCGGAAGGCTAGTTGACAGGCTCAGACGCCCATTTTCCGTCACACCAGTAACAACCGGTTGCAAGACTTAGTCGAGCTCCTTCAGCGCCGTGATCAGATCCTGCACGCTCTGCCGTGCATCCCCCTGCAGGACCCGTGTTCCCGGTGCACTGAATAGCGGATTCTCGGCACCCGAATAACCCGTACCGGTTCCTCGATGCAGTGCGATCACGCCATCACTCTTGTCCACGTCGAGAATCGGCAATTCGTACAGCGGCGAATCCGGATCGGTTCGCGCCGCCGGATTGACGATATCGCTGGCACCGACGACCAGCACCCGGTCCACCTTGTCGAATTCTTCATTGATATCGGCGAGGTCGTAGATGCGATCGTAAGGGACGCCCGCTTCAGCGAGCAGCACATCCATGTGTCCCGGCATGCGACCGGCAACCGGATGGATCGCAAAGGCGGTTTCCACACCACGCTCCTCCAGCAGCTGCGTCAGCTCGCGCAGCTTGTGCTGTGCTTGCGAGGTGGCCATGCCGAACCCCGGGACGACAACGATGCGGCGCGCATAGGCAAGCGCGACCGCCGCGTCGTCGGCATCGATCAGGCTGACATCGTCGGGCGGACGATCCATGGTGCGATCCTCGAACGCGACGCCAAACCCCGAATACATGATTTCACCCAGGCGCCGATTCGCCGAGCGTGCCATCAGGCGGGTCAGCAACAAGCCGGCTGCGAACACGACGGTGCCGGCCACCGTCATCACCGTATTGCCGAGGACGAAGCCGTCCAGCGCGACCGCCAGCCCGCTCAATGCGTTGAATATCGAGATGGCCACGGGCAGATCGACGACCGCAACCGGTAACGTCATGAGCACGCCGAAGGTCAACGAGAGGCAGAGAAACAGGAGCAGGAGAATCGGATGGGCGGTGGTCGACGCAGACAACAGCACGCCAAGCAGTAGCACGGACACGCCACTGGCAAGGTAGGCGACCTGCCGCTGCACGGTGCCGCTACGGCGTTCCAGACGGCCGTGGAGCCGCAGCGCAGCGACCAGTGACCCTGCCAGCGAGACCGAGCCTGCAAAGCCCCCGAGAACGGCCACCAGCGGCAAGACTTCCGGTCGTTCACCGATCTGCAACAAGGTGACCGTTGCGATGGCGGCGGCGGCACCTCCGCCGAGTCCACTGTAGATCGCGATGGAGGCTGCCACCGAGCTCGTGGCGGGCCGCCTGGCGTGCCACCAGGCGAGCGAACCACCGATGAGCAAGGCCACGATCATCATCACGAGATTCGCGCCGAGCTCGGGGTGTGCAAGCCCGGCGAGTACCGCGATGACCATGCCGGCCGCGGCCAGGTAGAGGCCGTTGCGAGCGCGCGACGGAATGCTCAGGTTGCGCAGGCCGAACAGCAACAGCAGGGCGGCGAAGAACCAGGCCAGCTCGACAGCCAGAGGCAGCGAGTGATTCACGCGTCGTCCCGCCGTACAGGCTCACCGGCACCCAGTTGGTCACGGCGCGCCCGCTGCGTGGAAACGCGGCGTTCGAACAACTTGAGCAGTCGATCAGTGACCAGATAGCCACCGACGACATTGGCCGCTGCCAGCGCGACGGCGAGGAATCCGACGAGGCGCTCGATATCCTGATCGGCTCGGGACAGAGCCAGCATCGCACCGCACAGCACGACTCCATGAATGAAGTTCGCACCGGAGAGGAGCGACAGATGCAGGACCGAGGGAACGCGCGCAATCATCACGTAGCCCGCGACTCCGGCGAGCACGAACAGGTACAGAAAACCCACACCGTCCATCAGTCCGTGCCCTCGACTGCCTGGTCTGACCCGGAGGCAATACCCAGAAGTTCACGCGCCTGACCACACCAGTCGTCGCGCTCGATCTCGTCGTCGAGTTCGAGCTGGACCGCCAGGCGCTCGCGAGCCTTCGCATCGAGCTCGGCCAACGCTGACAATCGCTCGATACCAAAGGCGTAGAGGCGACCCTGCAAGGCCGGGCCGATGCCCGCGATCGCTGTCAGGTCGTCCCGTTGCGGCTCATCCAGCGTTATCGCCAAATCTTCTTCCTGTGCAGGTTGCCGGGTGGATCGATCTTCACCCTGCGCCGCGTCGGTCGCATCTTGCTCATCTTCCGAACGCGCATCGGCCGAGCCATCATCGATGAAACCTGCGCGTTTCGACACGGCACCGCTCATCCTGCCCTCGACCGGAAGTGCGTCGCCCACCGAGCCCGAAGCATCTGTGCTGTCGTTGTCGACCGCACGGGCCACAGACGCGACCGGTGCTGCCACGGTGCTACCCGATCGAGCGGATGCGTAGCCCGGATCGCGAGCCGGTGGAGCACGACGCTCGGACTCGACGGACGCATCCTTGGAGGACGCAGCTGACCGGGATGCACCCGTGCTATCCGCATCGCTGCCTGTCTCGTCATCGGGCGCCTCGTCGGCCCAGTCGGACACATTGTCCGGACCGTCATCAACATTCGCTTGCCGGGCAGCCCCAAAGGCTCGTGCGGTTCGCTCGAGCAAGGCAGCGGTCATCGGGTGACAGACATCGCCGTCATGCGTCAGGACGCAGCGAGCGATGATCTCGTCCTGTTCGTCGAGCACGACGGACCCTTCCGCATCGATGATCAGCGCCAGCAGGTTGGTGACGTTTCGCGCATACATCTCGCTCGCGTGCACGGCGCCGTGACTCGGCAGGTTCAGCGGACCGACAATCAGCGTGTCACCGTGCTGAACATGCTCGCCCGGACGGGTCAGTTCGCAATTTCCACCGGTCGAAGCCGCCATGTCGACGATGACCGTGTCCGGCAACATGCCGTCGACCATGTCGGTGGTGACGATGCGAGGGGCCGGTCGACCCGGGATGGAGGCGGCGCAGATGACGGTGTGTGCACGCGAGAGGTGGTCGGCCAGCACCTCTTGCTGGTGCTTCTGCTCGTCACGCCGGAGCGCTCGCGCGTGACCGGCGGAATCGGTCGCCTCGACGCCGGTGTCGATCATGCGGGCGCCGAGCGATTCGATGCGTTCGCGTGCCAGCGAGCGGATATCGTAAGCCTCCACCACGGCGCCGAGCCGGCGTGCCGTGGCTATCGCCTGAAGCCCCGCAGCACCCGCGCCGATGACGACGACCCGGGATGGCCGGATGGTGCCAGCGGCTGTCGTCATCATCGGGAACAGTCGTGGCGAGAGTTCCGCTGCCAGCAAGGCCGCCTTGTAGCCTGCGACCGTCGCTTGCGACGAAACGGCATCCATGGAACGTGCACGGGCCGTGCGCGGCATCATGTCCATGCCGAGCGTGGTGATGCCGCGCTCGGCCAACGCCTCGATTTCCGACAGATGCTGAAACGCCCGCGTCAGTGAGACGAGGACCGTACCGGGTGCCAGAGCGTCGATCTCGGTGAGCGTCGGCATGCCGACCTTGGCCACGACATCGGCCCCGTCGACAGTCGCCAGGAAGTCGTCAAAGAACTCGACCCCCTCATAGTCGCTGTCCGGGAACCCGGCGGCATGCCCGCACTCGACCTCGGCCCGCACGGTGAGCGTCGGCCAGCTGGCAAGCAAGCGCCGCACGGCCGCGGGGACGAGTGCCACCCGGCGCTCGCCGTCCCGGCGTTCACGTGGCAATGCGATTTTCAGTGGCATGAGGTCGATGCCATGGCAGCTGTGTAGAGGACGTCTGGAACGCGGGGAGTCGTCGGCTTCACCGCCGTGGTGACTTATACTCTCGCGACGAACGGTCGGCTCGAAATCGCTCGAAGGACGGAGTGAATGCTACGGCAAGGGTCGATGCGGCGCTACCAGCGTGGACTCCATTCGCGGCCCGTTCACGTACAAGTAGGTGGTCAAGAACTCTGCCGAATACCCGGATGTCATCGCCTGAATGAAATACATCGGCACACCGAACTACGTGCACGGGACCGAGGAGCGGCTCGGTGTGCTGCTCGTCAACCTCGGCACGCCGGAAGCGCCACAGACTCCGGAAGTGCGCCGCTATCTGGCGGAGTTCCTGAGCGACCCGCGCATCATCGAGCTGCCGCGCTGGCTGTGGAAGATTCTCCTGTACGGCATCATCCTGCGGGTTCGCCCCTCACGCAGTGCCGAAGCGTATCGCGAGGTCTGGTCCGACGAGGACGGGTCACCGTTGCTTGCCATCTCCCGTCGACAGACTGACGCGGTGCGCGCGGCCCTGCACGCGCGCTTGGGCGACAACGTGGCCGTCGCTCTCGGCATGCGCTACGGCTCGCCATCGATCGACAGCGCCATCAGCGAACTCGAGGGCGCCAAGGTCAGGCGACTCATCGTCCTGCCGATGTACCCGCAGTATTCAGGCACCACGACCGCATCGGTCTTCGATGCCGTGACATCCCGGTTGCAGGGTACGCGCTGGATCCCCGAGACTCGTTTCATCAATCAGTTCTGCGACGAACCAGCCTTCATCGAGGCCCTCGCCGCGTCGGTGCGCGAAAGCTGGGAGGAACACGGCCGCGGCGACTTGCTGGTAACGTCGTATCACGGCATTCCCAGACGCTACCTGCTCTCGGGAGATCCCTACCATTGCCTCTGTCACAAGACCTCCCGCCTGCTGGCCGAAGCGCTCGGCATTGGCGAAGATGACTATCGCGTGGTCTTCCAGTCGCGGGTCGGTCGGGAGGAATGGCTGCGTCCGTACTGCGACGAGACCATGAAATCACTGCCGGCAGAGGGGGTGACTTCCATCGACGTCGTCTGTCCGGCGTTCTCGGCCGATTGCCTGGAGACGATAGAGGAGATCAGCGGCGAAAATCGTGAATATTTCGAAGCGGAGGGCGGCAAGCGCTTTTGCTACATTCCCTGCCTGAACGAACGGCCTGATCACATCAGGTTCCTGTGCGATCTGATCGAACGGCATGCACAGGGCTGGCCGGAAACAAATCATGAAAAAAATCCGAGCCGGGTTACCGAGCAACGTCGCGAGAGTGCAGGCAGGGCAGTCGCGCTGAAGGAGCGGGTACCGTCTAACGCGGGCGATACACCTCGCGACGAGGTGCTTCGCGAGGAGCGACGACGCGCGGGCGAGAACCCCGCGGTAAAGGCTGACTCCATGGCATCGAACAAAGGGGCAGCTTCCCGGGACGCCGCTGAGCACCCAGTGGTTGAACCTGATTTGACTGAACCGAATGAGGCTGAATCCGGTCTCCCTGAACCCGATTCGGCTGAACAGCGGGCGGCCGAGCAAAATGCGAATAGCGGGGCAACTGAGGCCGAGGCGCGCGTCACCACGCGGCGCTAAAGCCCCGGTACGCTGCGCTCTGCATCAATGGCCCCAACGCGACGGTCGAGCCGAGGAACTGTGAGAATACAAGTCCGGTCATACCGTTCCGACGATCGCACCAGAACCAGGTCGATGCAGCACCGGCCCAGCCGCCTTCGCCGGCCACGCTGAGGTGCATGGATTCACCAAGGTCGACCATCACCCGTCCGATCAGCCCCCAGCCGTAGCCGCCCATGGCATATCGCCCGGTAGCGATCGGACGTTGGCTCTGTGGCAAGCGATTTGACCAGAGCAGATCGATCATCGGCAGGGACAGCAGCACCTCGCCGCTCGCAGCACGACCGCTGTGCAGGCATTCTGCAAACCGCGCATAGTCGCTCATCGTCGAGTACAGACCGATGCCACCCCGGGCAAACTGGCCGTTCGCGTTTGTCGGATAACTCGCCTCGACACTCATGGGCGAGAGAACATGCTCCGGATCGATGGCGGGCGGCACTTCGTGAAGCTCGCGCAATCCGAACATGTCGCCCAGCCGATGCTGATGCCCGGCTGCGACGTCAAAGCCGGTCTCCTGCATGCCGAGGGGTTGAAATATCGCACGTTCGAGAAGATCCTGGAGAGGTTCGTCGCAGACGCGTTCCAGCACGTGCGCGAGTACATCCGTTGCGTAGCTATAGTGGAAACGCGCACCCGGTTGATGCGCCAACGGCAAGTTGCCGATCTCGCCAACCAGCCCTTCAAGCGAGCGTGTACCATCGGCGGTGAGCGCTGCTTCCCGATAGAGATCGGCGACCGCGCAGTCTGGCATGAAATCGTAGGACAGACCCGCCCGGTGCGTCAGCAGATCCTCGATGGTCACGGGACGAGCGGCGCTCGCGATCTTCCCGCCCTCACCCAGTACCTGCATGTCGGCATAGGCGGGCACCCACGCCTCTACCGGATCGCCCAGTTGCAGCCGACCCGCTTCGATCAGCTGCAGCGCGGCCACCGAAACGACCGGCTTGGTCATCGAGTACAGGCGGTACAGCGTGTCGTCGCCCAAGGGACGCTTTCGTCCGTAGTCGGCATGACCGACAAGCCCTTCGGTAACGACGGTGCCGTGTTGCAATACACGCCACCCGATCCCCGCGAACTGCCCACCATCGACAAGTTGCCCGGCAAGCGTCGCAAGCCCCCCCATTCGTTCGGCATCGGGCGTCATGATCGTTGTCTGAATTCCGTGTCTCTCGGCCATCGATTCAGTCTCATCTTGCCGGACGACGATTCAGCAGCAAGAGTATTTCGTCGACTCGCTGACGTTGACTCACGTCTGCACCCGGGCTCCGTTGTACGGCAAGGATCGCAGCCTTCCGAACCGCCTCGTTCTCGTCGGCATCCTCAGCCGTACGGAGCAGACCGGCGACCACTTCCTCGGCATTGTGCTGATGACCGACCAGGGAATAGGCGGCGCTACGTCGCACCGATGCATCCTCGTCCTGGAGTGCACCGAGAAGCACCGGCGTATCACTTCCATCCGACGTCCAGCGTGACAGAAGATCGATGCTCACACTCCGCACGTTGGCACTCTCGTGTCGTGTCAACAGAGCGATCTGATTGGCCATGTCCTGACGCTCGCCATCGGTGGCAGAACCGGGCCTCGCTATCGCCGACAGAGCAGGCACCAGTACGTCGGCCGGGGAGTCATTGGCGAGTAGTGTGGATACGACAGCTCTGGCACGGACATCGTCGACGCCCGAACGTTTCATCAGATCGAGCGAAGCGACGACCAGATCGGGATCAGCCGAATAGGCAAGTTCCTCGATCAATTCATCGATCGCGGGGTCGCCAAGCTCGCCCAGCACGATCGACAGCCTGAGAATACGCTCCGCATCACCATCGGCGCGCAGGCTGTCGATGAGCGCCAACAGCATCGCACGATCGCCACGCAAAACAGCGCTCAGACTTACCTGAAATTCGTCACTCATGGCCTCCCGCCCGATGCGATCGATCGGCATGTCGGCCAGTGGCACATCGATCGTGGGGGACGTGGACGATACGCCAGCAGGCGACGCGTCGGCAGGAAGGTCTGCCGTTGTCGCTGAATCCGTTACCGGTGCGGTCGCCTCCGGATTGTTGGTGTCCGACACGGCGAAAGGCGAAGGCGCCGAATCGGCCACTTCGCCTTCGCCCGAATTGCGCTGCTCACGCTCCTCGACGACGGGATCGCCGTCATCTTTACCGTCGTCCAGGAGGCGATAACCGACAATACCGCCAACAACCAGACCACCAGCGACCAGCACGGCGCCGGCAGCCAGGCCGCGCGCGCCCATCACGAATGGTCAGATCCGAGCGCGCGCGGTAGTGGGTGCATCAGGGTGCATCGATGGTGAAGTCGATGAGCGAGCGTGATCCGAGCGTCTCGGCCATGAACCAGCCTGCCGGATCCTCGACGCCCAGCCCGTCAGCGCTGGTGGGCACCTGGTTGTAGAAGAGCGCCCGGCCGCCACAACGTTCGCCGGCGACGGTATAGGCGTCGAAGAACGATTCGTCCGAGCTGACGGCCCCTTCGGCTCCCGCGGGCAGCGCTTCGCCGAGCGCTTCCTGAAGAGCGGCCCAGGTACTCGGGCCGACAATGCCATCTTCGGTTTCGTCGACACTTGCCTGAAATGCCTCGACGGCAAGCTGGGTGTTGGGACCGAAGATGCCGTCTGCGAAAGCCTCGACAGTTGTAGCCGGAGAATTGCCCTCGAACCCTGCACACCAGACTACCCGCTGGATGCCTTGCGTGTACTGACTGGTTGCGAACTGATTGGCCTGCGACACCTGACAGTTGTCCTGCCAGTCAAAGGTTCCCGAAACAGGGTCACCCGATGCCTGGCTTCCGCAGGGGTTGGCCGTGCTCGGCTCGATGAATTCAGGCGGAAAGGACTCACCAACTGCATCAACGTCTGCCGATCCATCGCCGTTGGTGTCGTAGCCGACTGAGCCGTCATCGCCGACGACGGACCGATCGACAGTACCGTCGCCATCGATATCGAAGTCCGCCTCACCGTCAAAGTTGACGTCGAAATCGGTTCTGCCGTCGAAATCTATGTCACCAAGCTTGTCGTCGCGGATACCGTCGCCATCGATATCGAAGTCCTCGAAGCCGTCGCCATCAAAATCGTTTAAGGAAGTATCCTCGACACCGTCGCCATTGACGTCTCTGTCACCGGTATTGACGCCTTCCACAATGTCGCCGACACCGTTGACACCTGAACTGCTGCCGCTGTCGCCGCTGCCACCACCGCAGGCGGCCAATGCGGCGGTCACGGCACCGGCCGTCATCAGGCGCGCCAGGTTGCGCGGTGTGATTCGTCTTGTCTTCATCAAGTCTCGCTCTCCAGTTGGTCCAGGCGATCGGATTTCTAGTCAAGTGACCGTCGAAGGAACCGAACGCGTTCAAGACGGTCTCGCCTGCCGGAGTCTAGAGCATGAGTGCTGTGTCGCGAACCCGTCGTGTGACTTCACGTGAAATTCGCCCCGGCGCGTGATTGAATTCCCGGTGACAGTCACCTATCATGGCGGGTCAGTCGGGGTGTAGCTCAGCCTGGTAGAGCACTGTCTTCGGGAGGCAGGGGCCAGAGGTTCAAATCCTCTCATCCCGACCATCTTGGTTCGGTCCGTCAAAGGCTGTGTCCGCTGCGCGGATGCCTGTCTCGCTGAGGACTGCCGGCGCCGTCAGCGGCAAGTGTCATCGACCCGAAGCGGCCAGAGCATGGCACCCGCGCTCTACTGCTCGACCCTCCGCCGGAATTTAGCGGACAGGTTTTTCAATTCGTGACCCGGTGCGCCTTCTTGCCTTCATCGCAATAGCCGATACTGCCGCCATACCTCGACTGTAATTGCCGCTCCCCAAGTTGGACGGCCTGGCTTGGTTCGCCGGTTGTAGTATAGAGCGACACAAACACATCAGCTGCCGGCGACATCCGACACGATATCGAATCCATCCGCGCTGAAATCGGAGAATCTGTATGGCTTTCAACATCGTCGACCTGGTCAAGAACCAGATCAGTGATCAATTGCTCGGGCAGATCGGCAATGTGCTCGGTACCGATGGATCGAAGACAACAGCCGCGCTGGGAGGTGCCCTGCCCGGCCTGCTGGCCGGATTGAGCGGCGCCAGCAAGCGCCCTGATGGTGCCGGCGCGCTGTTTGACGCGGCGCTTCAACAGGACGATGGCCTGCTTGGCAACATGGGTGCACTGCTCGGCGGCGGCGACGATACTTCTCGCGTCATCGAACAGGGGAATTCGACACTCGGTTCACTGCTCGGTGACGGCGCGCTCGACAAGCTTGGTGGCGTGCTGGCGAGCTTTGCCGGTATCAGTCGAAGCGGCAGCGGCTCGCTGCTCGGCATGTTAGCACCCATTGTCATCGGCGCGATAAAGCGCAAGATAACGGAGGGCGGCCTTGACGCTGGCGGTCTCGCAAACCTGCTCGGTGACCAACAGGGCAATGTCGAAGCGGCCATGCCGCAGGGCCTGATGGGGCAACTGCAGAGCGAAGGCTTCTTCGACAGTATTGATGCCGGTAACCATTCCCGCGGTTCGGCTGCGGCGGCAGCAAGCCCGGCCGACAATCCAGCGCCAGCAGCAGCTCCCAGCCCCGCGCAACCGTTGAACGCTCCACAAGTCGAGCCACCGGCTCAGGGGCACGGCTTGATGCGCTGGCTGCTACCGATTGCTGCTCTCGCGGTGCTTGCCATCGTCGGTTTAAGCTTCCTCGGCGGGAAGGATGATGCGGCACCTGCGGACACGAACCCGGCTATCGACGCTGTCGACGCGGCGAAGATCGATGCCGACCTTCCCGAAGGTGTCGAGGTGAACAAGATCAGCACCGAGCTGTCGAGTATCGTTACCGACACGACGGGCACACTCGAAGGTATTACCGACGAAGCCGGGGCGCGGGCTGCATTGCCGACCCTGAAAGATGCCAACACCCGCCTCGGGGGCTTGAACGATGTCATCTCACGGCTGCCTGAAGCTGCGCGAAGTGCGCTGGGTCCGGCAGTACAAGCCGGATTGGCGGCGGTCCAGCCTCTGGCCGACAAGGTTCTCGGCATGCCTGCCGTCGGACCGGTCATCGAGCCGGTCTTGAAGCCGATGCTCGAGATGATGCAGGGACTCGCAGGCTAGCCAGGAACCCTGGAGCCGCGATCCAGGCCGCGAGTCAGGCAGACTTGCTCGCGGCCAGAGCGGCGCGTAACGATCCGTCATGCAGTTCCAGCAAGGCGCGGCCTGCCTCAGCGCCATGGCCGGAGGCGATCAGCGCAGCCAGCTTGACCCAGCCGTTCGCTACGGCGAGCGCCTCTCTCGCGGCGTGCTCGTCAAGGGTCGGCAGAATGTCCTGAAGCATGCGCACGCGACGCGCGTCGAGTTTCGTGTTGACGGCCGCCATGTCCACCATCAGGTTTCCGTACGTCCGGTTCAGGCGAACCATCAAGGCCGTGCTGAACAAGTTCAGCACAATCTTCTGGCTGGTACCCGCAGCCATGCGTGTCGACCCGGCGAGCACTTCGGGACCGGTTTCCAGCAACACCGGACAACTCGACAGTTCAAGCAGACGAGAGTGGTCATTGTTGGCGAACCCGATGCCGAGCGCGCCGGTCTCGCCGGCGACTTCGAGCCAGGCACACGTCCAGGCCGATGCGCCACTCGCGGCCAGTGCCACCACGACATCGTCCTCACCGAGCACCAACCCTTCGGCTTGCTGACGCGCACTCGTCGCATCATCCTCGACGCCTTCCACGCTCGACAGCAAGGCCTTCTCGCCACCTGCTATCGCCAGCACGAGCCGACTCGCCGGCCAGCCAAAGGTCGGCCAGAGTTCAGCGCCATCCTGCACGGCAAGGCGCCCCGAAGCGCCGGCTCCCGCATAGACAATCCGCCCGTTACTGCGTGACAGGCGTACCGCCGCCGCGCCGACTGCCGTATCGAGCGCCGTTCGTGAGCGCTCAACTGCATCCAGCGCCCGGCGCTGACTGTCGAGCAAGGCATCCAGCACAGCGCTCGTCGAGCGCAGATCCAGGTCACCGAGCACCGCCTCGATGGTCTCGGTCGACGTGACGGTGCCAGTTTCGTGCGCCCTGTTCATGCTGTATGCCTCATGTCATGTCTCTCGTATCGTGGTTCGTGGTTCGGTTTCTTCATGTCTCAGCCAACTTGTCTCATGCGGCGGTTCACCTGCAGCAATTCTCACGTCGCAATTCTCACGTCGCAATTCTCACGTCGCGGTTCTCACGTCGCGGTTTTCAGGTCGCGATACTCACGTCGCGGTGCGGGGGCCGGATTTCAGTCTGCAGACATGCTCGATCGTGCGATCGCGTAAAGACCGTCAAGCGCATCACCGAACGGTTCGGCCAATCGCCTGTCAAGACGGGCCGACAACCACGGTCGATAAGCCGCTGCCAGACCACCGACGACATACAGCGGCAGCGCATCCGGCGCCCGCCGCACGAGCCTCTCACAGCAGGCGGCACCGGCTTCCATGAGTTGCCGGGCAAGCGCATCTCCGCGCTTCGCATGTTCGACGATCAGCGGCGCCAGGCTCGCGTGTTTCGTCGAGCGCGCGTCAATCGTCCAGTGCTGGATAGCCGAAACCGACGAACCCACCCGGTCGGCCACATCGACCAGCAGCGTCGATTCAATGTCCTCGCCATCACGTTGCCAGAGGTAGCGTTGCAGGGCGTTCGCACCGAGCCAGGCGCCCGACCCTTCGTCACCAATCGGGTAGCCCCAACCTCCGGCCATGCCGAAACCACCCTCGGCATCCTGCCAGTGCACGACGCTGCCGGTTCCCATGGCGAGACACACACCTGGCCGGGCACCGGCCGCACCGATCAACTGCGCATGACCATCGGTTACCACGTGGCAGCGGCAATGTTCCCCCGCAGCCTTTTTCACACAGGCGAGAAATCGATTCCGTCGTTCACTCTGCAAGGCGCCCGCAAGACCGCAGACCAGGACGACCGGATACCGCTTCGTCGAACCGGCATTCTCCATCAGCTGATCGATGCCTTCCGACAGATGCTGCCAGGCCTCCGCTTCACTCAGGGTGAGACTGGCGTGCTTGTCGAGCCTGCGGGTCGCGAGCCTGCGGCCATCCTCGGCAAATGCCGCAAGCCTGCAGCTGCTGGCCCCGCCATCGGCAACAATGAGCGCGACACTATCCCTGACTGCTGGCATTTCGAACCCGGAAGTGGCGGCATGATTCACCACGGCATTTTACGCATCGGCGCGGAATTGCTAACGTCGGCCGTCGAAAACCGACTGACTTCAGGAGCAAGACATGACGCGACTTACCCTCACTCCCGGCGTTACCGCCGTGGCCGCCGCTGTCACGGGCACACCGCTGGCCCTCGCTGCAGCGGTCTCGTTCGCATTGACCAGCGGTTCCGCTGTCGCCGCCGATACGGTGGTCACGATCGAGAGCTGGCGGGTCGAGGACCAAGCGATCTGGGACGAAAAGATCCTGCCGGTCTTCGAAGAACAGCATCCGGAGATCGATGTGCAGTTCAAACCGACGTCTGCGACTGAATACAACGCAGCGCTGAACGCTCGACTCGCCGGCGGCACCGCCGGTGACATCATCACCTGCCGGCCGTTCGACAATGCCCTTGCGATGTTCGACGCAGGGAACCTGGCGGACATCAAGGATCTGCCCGGCCTCGACGCCTTCTCCGACGTCGCCCGCGCGGCCTGGTCGACCGATGACGGCAGCGCAAGTTTCTGCGTACCGATGGCCTCGGTCATCCACGGCTTCATGTACAACAAGGATGCATTTGCAGAACTCGGCCTCGACGTTCCGGAAACGGAAGAGGCGTTCTATGCCGCCCTTGACGCCATTCAGGAAGACGGCGGCTACATACCGCTCGCCATGGGCACCAAGGACCAGTGGGAAGCGGCCACCATGGGTTACACCAACGTCGGCCCCACCTACTGGGGTGGCGAAGAGGGTCGCAACGCGCTGATCGCGGGCGAGGCGAAGTTCACCGACGAGGGTTTTGTCGAAGGCTTCCGGCAGATGGAGAAGTGGATTCCGTACCTCGGCAACGGCTATCAGGCGCAGACCTATACCGACAGCCAGAACCTGTTCACGCTCGGCCGTGCCGCCATCTATCCGACCGGTTCCTGGGAAATCACCGGCTTTCAGGAGAACGCGGACTTCGAGCTCGGTGCCTTCCCGCCACCGAAGTCGGCAGCCGACGGCACCTGCTACCTGAGCGACCACACCGACATCGGTATCGGCATGAACGCGGCGACGGAGAACAAGGAGGCCGTGATGACCTTCCTCGAATGGACGACCAGTGCGGAATTCGCCGGCCTCCTGACCAACGCGGCGCCGGGCTTCTTCTCGCTCTCGAGCCACGACATTGACGTCGAGAATCCGCTGGCACAGGAATTCATGGCCATGCGCGGAAGTTGCGAGCCGACCATTCGCGTCGCCCACCAGATTCTGTCACGTGGCGAACCGGCCCTCAGCAATGAGCTGTGGACACTGACTGCCAACGTCATCAATGGCACGATGACACCCGAGGAAGCGGCTGCAGGTGCACAGAAGAATCTGGACGCCTGGTACGAAGCGAAGTAGCGCCGGCGCGAGGCAAGATGCACGGGCTGTCCGGTTCATCGTACGAATCGGGCAGTCCCTGGCTGACGGGCAGGCTGATCGCTCGAATGCCTGACTAGCCGTCTTGGCTGGCTTACTGGCTTACTGGCTTACTGGCTTTCTGGCTTCCTGGCTGGCTGGCTGGCTGGCTGGCTGGCTGGCTGGCTGGCTGGCTGGCCCAAAGTGTGATCGCAAGCCCGATCGCCCTGCTGCTACCTTATGTCGACAACGCTTTCGGTAACGCGTGACGGTCGTCATGAATCGATTCCAGCAGACAACGGCTCGTATCGCAGCCTGGAACCTCAAGGGTTTTGGTGGCATCCCTGAAGCGCGATTGAAACGCCAGGTCGAAGGCATCGCCATGCTCGACGCCGAGCTGATCGTGCTGGTCGAAGTCAGTCCGCTCGACGCACTGGACCGGATCGTCACAGGCCTCGCCGACATGGGTGTGGACTACGAACGCGAGATTCTGCCGCAGCCGAAGGATTTGAACATCGGCGTGCTCTACAAGGCAGGTGTCGAGGCTGCGAACCCGCGCCTGATCGAGGGCTCTGACTTGGACATACCCGAGTTCCGGCGGGCCTTCGCGATCGACATGCGTATCGGTCGATTCGACTTCATGCTGATTGCCGTACACCTGAAATCCGGCCGCTCGCTGCGCGAACAGCGCCTGCGTGACCGGCAGTCGAAGGTGATAGCCGACTACATCGAGATGGCACGAGGTGGCGGCAACGAGGACGTGATCCTGGCCGGAGACTTCAACATGATTCCCGGACAGGACGTCAGCAACTTCCACTTTCTCGGCGGTGACGACGTGATGGATTTCCTGTCGTCATGGGACCTGCAGGACCGCTTCTCGCACATCCTTCAGAAAGGCCGCGCCAACCTGCTCGATGGCTTCGCGATGACACGCACCTTCAATCGCGAATACATTCGCGGCAGTCTGCGACTGTTCCCGATGCACTGGACGATGGATATCGGACGCGAAACCTTCCGAGACGAAGTGTCGGATCACTTGCCGTTCGTCGCGAGCTTCCGGATTGATCGGGATCGCGTATAGCGTTTTGCGTTTAGCGTTTAGCGCCGATCGACGGTAGTCAGAAGGCTTGTGCAGGCCGATAGCGAATCAACGCTGGAGGTTTGAGGGCAGGCGGCAGGCGTGACAGTCTTTCACAACGGCCCATCGACTGGCGTGATGTTGCCGGATTACGATGATCCTCAAGGTGCTCTCGAACACCAGCGACACCAAAAAAGACCGGGCTGCAACCGCACATCGGCATGCAGACCGGGTCTCGAACGGACCGGAAGCAGTTCCCCGATTCGTACTCGTCTCCCGACATCGCCTCCGAAGTCAGGCGCCGTTCAGTCTCCAAGGTCGATGATCCACTGCATGCCGCCTGAACCGCGTGGCAACGAACCTCCTGACGAGGCGCAACAGACGACACCATGGCATCGAAGCTGCAATCGGTGTCGACCCGAAGGTCTGGCCCTCGCCGGCATTCAAATCAGGAAATCTCATGCAAACATCACGACACGGTCAGGCAATCCGCTTCACCTTCAGCATCGCTCTGCTGACGACTCTCGCCGCCTGCGGCGGGGGTGCTGGTGACGGGGCCGGCACGGGGCCGATCGCACAGGTGGACAGCGAGAATCCGGTGCCTGCCGTCGTCGGCACTTGGGACCTCGATGGAAACTGGCGGGGGGTTGATGCCGATCAGGCACTGCTAGTCATACGGGAGATCGACGACGAAGGCGAGGCCGAAACGGTGATCCATGATTTCGACGAGTCAGCCGGCTGTTTTTTTCCGCCCGGTATCCGCGGAACGACCAGACCCGACGGCCTGCGCGGCGAGCAGATCTTTCTCGACAATCTTCCTCCCTTTTATGAAGCCATCCTGACGCTCGAGAACAATGTCCTGATCATCAATTATTTCGATCGGGACGATACGGATGGAGACGGCGACAGGACCGAACGTCGCACTTATATGGCACCTGTTTCTGGCCTGACCGAGCCAGACATAATGCGTTGCGCAGACGTTGCCACGCCAGGAGCTTGAAGCCCAAGCAGCAGCATGTAGGTTACTCCCGGGTACGGCCGTGGCAACTCATGCGCTACTTGTCTGACCAGACGGCCAGCTCGTTGCCGTGCGGATCGGCAAACTGGAAGCGCCTGCCACCGGGGAAGGAGAACACCGGCTTGAGAATGCGCCCGCCGGCGGCCTCGACGGCGTCGCGAACGCGCTCGAGTTCCTCAGCATAGAATATGACAAGGGCAGCCCCTGCGCTCTGTGACGAGACGAGGTCAGACTTGTAGAATCCACCATCGAGTCGGCCGTCGTTGAAGGCGTGGTAGCCCTCGCCGTAGCTCTCGAATGTCCAGCCGAAGACGGTGGAATAGAACGCCTCGACAGCTGCGAAATCGGCTGCCGGGAGTTCAATGTAGTCGATCTTCATGTTCTCAGGCATGGCTGCTGACACTTGTCGATGATGAATACGGCAGTATGTACTACTCGTCCAAAGAAACGGTCTGCCCACTACGAATACTCTCGTCGGCAGCAAGACAGATTCGCAAGGATTGCACTGCGTCGCGCCAATGCCGTGAAAGATCCACATCATTGACAATGGCGTCATGGAGCCAGGCTTGTTCTCGAGCGCAGAGGGCATCGTGGTTCGGTTCGTCGCTCATGTCGAGCAAGGTATCGGGCTCGCTGAAAGCGCCGTCAGCGCCGAGCGATGCTCGATGCACCCGGATACGCGCCGTACGGGTATGTGTATCGATGTCATCGGAACGGGCATTCTCGTCCATGACGATGGAAACGGCGCCGTTGGGCGATACGATGTCCTTCACGAAGAAGGCGGTTTCGGACATCATCGGCCCCCAGCCCGCTTCGTACCAGCCGCAGGAACCGTCGGCGAAACGCACTTGCAGCTGCCCGTAGTTGTACATGTCAGGCGCGATCTCCTCACTCAGGCGCAAACCCATGCCACTGACACTCACCGGTTCCGCGTCGGTCACCTGACACATGACGTCGACGTAGTGCACACCACAGTCCACGATCGGCGATGTGCTGTTCATCAATTGCCGGTGCGTGGCCCAGGTCTCGCCCGAGGATTGTTGATTGAGGTTCAGGCGGAATACATAGGGACCACCGAGGGCGCGCGCTTCCTCGATCAGACGTTGCCAGGAGGGATGATGACGAAGAATGTAGCCGACGACGAGCTTCCGATCATTGTCACGCGCAGCCGCCACCACACGATTCGCATCGGCAACAGTCGTTGCCATCGGCTTCTCGAGAAAGACGTGGCAGCCGCGCTCGAACGCCTGAATGGCATAGTCGGCATGTGACTCCGAATAGGTGTTGATCGAGACAACATCGGGCGTCAGTGCGCGCAGTGCCTCGCCAAAATCCTGATCCATTCGATACCCGGTCAATTCGTCCGGGAGCGCGACGGGTGAACGGTTGACCAGACCGACAAGGTCGAAGCCCGCATGCGCATGATAGGCGAGCGCGTGACTGCGCCCCATGTGGCCTAGCCCGGCAACGAGTGTTCGCAGCGGCTTCATACCGGATGAAAGCAGGCGACCCGATGATCATCAGGCGAGAGCGGCGGGCGTGACGTGCGACAGTCAGCCTGGACGTTGCGGCAGCGCGGGTTGAAGGCGCAGCCCGGCGGGGGATCGAGCGGCGAGGGCAACTCACCGGTCAGCCGGATGCGCGTGGACTGATGCGTCGGGTCGGCCACCGGTGTCGCCGACAGCAAGGCTTCGGTATAGGGATGCTTCGGTGAGGAGAAGAGTTCGTCACGACTGGCGGTCTCGACCGCTCGTCCGAGGTACATGACCATGACATCGTCAGCCATGTGACGGACAACGGACAGGTCGTGCGAAATGAACAGGTAGGCCAACCCCAGGCGCTCCTGCAGGTCGACGAGCAGGTTGAGCACTTGCGACTGTATCGAGAGATCGAGGGCCGAGACCGGTTCATCGAGCACCAGGATGCGCGGTTCCAGCATCAGCGCCCGTGCCACCGCGATCCGTTGTCGCTGCCCGCCGGAAAACATGTGCGGATAGCGATCGTAGTGTTCGGGCCGCAGGCCGGTAAGATCGAGCATCTCGCGAGCCCTGTCGGCACGCGCCGATTTCGACAGATCGGGGCGATTGATCAGCACCGGCTCCTCGAGAATGCGGCCGATGGTCTGCCGTGGGTTCAGCGAACCGAAGGGATTCTGGAAGACGATCTGCACCGTGGCACGCAAGGCCGCCCGCGCACTGGCGTCGAGTGATGCTCCGGCGTCCACGGTGTGCCCGTCGATATGCAGCGTGCCTTCGCTCGGCGGTTCAATCATCGTCACGACCCGGGCCAGCGTCGACTTCCCGCAGCCGGATTCACCGACGACCGCAAGCGTCCGCCCGGCCTCGAGCGTGAACGATACATTCGACAGGGCCTGGACGATTGATGCCTTGCCGAACAGGCCGCCAGAAACCTCATAGTGCCGGCTGAGATCGCGCGCTTCGACGATGACGGGGCCGCTCATGTGAGCTCCCTGCTGCGCCCACACGGCTGCAAGTCACCCACCGTCATGATGCTTCGCGCCGTGGCCCACCGGCCATCAGGGGATAGTGGCAGCGTGCGTGTCCAAGCGCCGCATCGGCCGGTGTCGGTTGCTCTCGGCGACAGCGCTCGTCAGCATGTGGACAGCGCGGCGAGAACAGGCAACCGCTCGGTCGATCGAACTGACCGGGCACGACACCGGGGATGGTCGGCAGATGTCGCGTGGTCGCGCGCTCGGGCAACGCGGCCAGCAGGGCTGACGTATACGGGTGACGCGGTTCGGCAAAAAGCGCCTGCACGCCCTGTTCCTCGACCTTCTGGCCGGCATACTGCACCGACACCCGCTGCGCCGTTTCAGCCACGACACCCATGTCGTGGGTGATCAGCACGAGCGCCATGCCGGTCTCCTTCTGCAGATCCAGCAACAGTTCGAGAATCTGCGCCTGAATGGTCACATCGAGCGCCGTCGTCGGCTCATCGGCAATCAGCAGTTTCGGCTTGCAGGCGATGGCCATGGCGATCATGACCCGCTGACTCATGCCGCCCGACAGCTGATGCGGGAAGGTGCGCAGGCGCTTTTCAGGTTCCGGCAGACCGACCTGTTCGAGCAGCTCTATCGCCCGCCGCTGCCGCTCACGCCGGGACAGGTCAAGGTGCTCCTTCAAGGCCTCACGAATCTGGAAGCCGATGGTGAAGCAGGGATTGAGGCTCGACATGGGTTCCTGGAAGATCATTGCCAAATCGCGCCCGACCAGGCGTCGGCGTGTCTCTGCATCCGCCGTCGCGAGATCGGTACCGTCGAAGCGCATGCAGTCGCTTTCGATGTCGGCAGTCCAGGGCAACAACCCCATCAGTGCAAGCATGGAGACCGACTTGCCACTTCCGGACTCGCCGACGATGGCGAGCACATCGCCCTCCTCCACCGACACATCGACCCGATCGACGGCCCGGAACTGTCCGTTCGCCGTGCGAAAGTCGACCGACAGGGACTGCACATCGAGCAAGGCCATGTCAGCTCCGCTTCAACTTCGGATCAAGCGCATCGCGCAAGCCATCGCCCATCAGGTTGATCGCCAGCACATTGACCAGGATCGCGAGCCCGGGGAAAGTCACCACCCACCAGGCCCGCAGCACGAACTCACGAGAGTCGGCGAGCATCGTGCCCCATTCAGGGGTCGGCGGTTGTGCCCCGAGACCGAGAAAGCCGAGCGCCGCCGCATCGAGAATCGCGGTCGAGAACGACAGGGCCGCCTGTACGATCAGCGGTGCGAGGCAATTGGGCAGCACGGTCACGAACATGAGACGGAGCGGTCCGGCACCGACCACCTGGGCACTGGTGACGTATTCCTTGGCGCGCTCCCCGAGCACCGCGGCGCGCGTCAGTCGAACGTAGTGGGGCTGCAGCACGATCGCGATGGCGATCATCGCGTTGATCAGTGAAGGCCCGAGAATGGCGACCATGACGAGTGCCAGCAGCAGACTCGGAAAGGCCAGCAGGATGTCCATCAGTCGCATGATCAGGGTGTCGACCCAGCCACGCGAGAAGCCCGCGATCAAGCCGAGCAGGATACCGCTCGTTGCCGCGATGACGACGACGATGACGCCGATGAAGAACGAGTAGCGGGAGCCGTGAATGAGCCGTGACAGCATGTCGCGGCCGACTGCATCGGTACCAAGCAGAAATTCGCTGGTGCCGCCGCTCTGCCAGGCCGGCGGCTGCAACAGATTCGCGCGGAACTGCTCGGTGGGCGAATGCGGCGCGAGCACATCGGCAAACATCGCGACGAGCACGAACAGCAGAAATACCGCAAGCCCGGCCACGGCACCGCGATTCTCCCGGAAGTAGCTCCAGAACTCGCGAAAACGCCCTGGACGCGCGACGCTCGCGACGTTGCCGGCGCCATCGGCGCTGTCGGCGCTGTAGCCGTCGACGCTGCTCATCGCTTCCGAATCTTGGGGTTGATGACGCCGTACAGGACATCGACGACCAGGTTCACGATCATGACGATCAGCGCGATCATCATCAGTCCACCCTGTACCGACGTGTAGTCACGACTCTGGATGGACTCGACCATCCACTTGCCGATGCCGGGCCACGAGAAGATCGTCTCCGTCAGGATGGCACCGGCCAGCAGGGTGCCGACCGAGAGTCCGATGACCGTGATGACCGGGATCATGGCGTTTCGCAAGGCATGCAGCCCGTTGACCCGAAACGGGTGGAGACCCTTGGCTCGCGCCGTGCGCACGTAGTCTTCGCTCAGCACCTCGAGCATCGCCGAACGGGTCTGCCGGGCGATCACGGCGAGCGGGATCGTGCCGAGCACGATGGTCGGCAGTATGAGATGCCTGACGGCTGATCCGAATGCACCAGCCTGCCCCGACTGAAGGCTGTCGATCAGCATGAAGCCGGTGCCGTTCGGAAAGTAGTACAAGAGATCGATGCGACCCGAGACCGGCGTCCAGCCGAGCATGCCCGAGAACAGGATGATCAAGAGCAGGGCCCACCAGAAGATCGGCATCGAGTAGCCGACCAGCGCCGTCGACATCAGCGCCTGATCCGGCCACTTGCCACGATTCACGGCAGCGACAATGCCCGCCGGAATGCCGATGGCGACAGAGAACACGATGGCACACAGCGACAACTCGAGCGTGGCCGGAAACAGCGCGAAGAACTCGTCCCAGACGGGTCGCTTGGTCTTGAAGGAAGTCCCGAGATCGCCTTGCACGATACCGACGACATAGTCGAAGTACTGCGACCACAGTGGCTGGTCATAGCCGAACTGCGCAGCCAGCTGCGCATAGCGCTCATCGCTCATGCCTCGCTCGCCCGCCATCAGCATGATGGGGTCGCCGGGCAGCAAGCGGATGAACAGGAACGAGACGATCGAGACCCCGATGAACGTGGGGATGAAGGTGCCGAACCTTCGGAGCAGGAACGCGATCACGCAATGACCGTCATGCGATGACCGTCAGCGAACGATCGAAGGTGGTCAGCGATTCACGGCCCGTGTCGGTGACGAGCACATCGTCCTCGATACGGATGCCGATATCGTCGAGCGCATAGAGACCCGGTTCCACGGTGAACACCATGCCGGCGGCAAGCGGCTCGTGATTGCCGCGCATGATGTAGGGATCCTCGTGAATGTCGCGGCCGAGGCCGTGTCCGGTCTTGTGCCGGATGCGCTCAGACCAGGGCGACGCCTCGAGCACGGCCGTGCTGGCGTCGTCGACTTCGTGTGCGGTCACGCCGGGATAGACCGTCGCGACGCCAACCGTGTTTGCCGCGAGGACCGTCTCGTAGATCGCCGCGTGTGTATCACTGCAGTGATCGACGAAGACCGTGCGCGTGATGTCCGCACAGAAACCGCCATGTCGGCCGCCAAAATCGATCAGCAAGGCATCGCCTGCCGAGACGGCGTGATCGTGCCGCGCCGATGCATGCGGCCGGGCCGAATTCTGACCGCAAGCTACGATCGGCTTGAACGCAAACTCATCGGCACCGTTCCCGAACAGACGTTGCACCAGAATGTTCTCGATGGCCTTCTCGCTCATGCCGATACGCACCTTGGCCAAGGTCTCGGACAACGCCGTCTCGGTGATGCGGATGGCCTCGCGGAGCGCATCGATCTCGTCGGCGCTCTTGCGCAGCCGCAAGGCCGCGATCGCGGCCTGTGCGTCGACGATCTCGAGCGACCCGCCCTGTGCATCGACACCGCGGCAAAGCGCCTGTTCGACGAACACGCGCATGGTTTGCCCCTCGACCCCGATACGCTGCACGGACAAGTGCGCGAACAGTGCATCGAAGGCGCTCTGGTAGCCCGTCTGGTCACGCCAGTCGAAGACCTCGCCTTCGAAGCCGATCTCATTGAACGAGGCCAGTTCAAGATTCGGGACCACCGCCGCGGGCGCACCCTCGGCGGGGATCACGACCACCAGCGGACGTTCGTTCTGGTGAAACTCGTGCCGATAGAGACGGGCGAAGTTGGCCCCGGGCACCAGCGCGATCGCGTCGAGGGACGCCTCGCGCGCGACCTGTCGGAACGGCTCGTGGCGGTCGGCGACCGGCATGCTCACCCGTACAGCGCCTGAACTTCGACCCAGATCGCCCGCCGCAAGCCTACTCGGCGAGCGATACGCCGTAGAAGATGTTGCCGCCGAACGGGTCGATCTTCCAGTCCTGTACTTCGTTGCGAACCGGCTGATAGACGACCGAGTGCGCGATCGTCGCCCAGGGCGCCTGCTCCTTGAAGACGACCTGCGCTTGTTCGTAGAGCTTCGTGCGCTCGTCCACGTCCGACACGGTCTTGGCTTCCTGTACCAGTTCGTCGAACGGCTCGTGACACCACTGGGCCCGGTTGCTGCCACCCACCGCGTCGCAGCCGAGCAGTACCGCCAGGAAGTTGTCCGGATCGCCGTTGTCACCGGTCCAGCCGAGCAGCACTGCACCGTCGCGGTCTTCAGCCTTCGACCGCTCGAGGTACTCCGCCCAATCGTAAGAGACGATCTCGACGGTAACGCCGGCCTTGGCAAAGTCTTCCTGCATCACTTCCGCCATGCGACGGGCATTCGGGTTGTAGGGGCGTTGTACCGGCATCGCCCAGATCTTCATTTCGAGGTTCTCGACACCCTCGGCCGCAAGCATTTCCTTTGCTTTCTCGGGGTCGTAGACATCGTCCTCGATCGCATCGTTGTACGACCAGATGGTCGGCGGAATGGGATTCTTGGCCGCCTTGCCCGAGCCCTGGAAGACCGCATCGAGAATGGCCTGCTTGTCGATCGCCATGTTCAGCGCCTTGCGCACATTGACGTTGTCGTAGGGCGCTACTTTCGTGTTGTAGGCCAGGTATCCCACGTTCAGACCTTCCTTCTCCATCAAGGTGATGTCGGCCTCGCCGCCCATCGCCTCGAGATCTGCCGGATTGGGGTTCAGCGTGACATGGCACTCACCGGCCTTCATCTTCTGATACCGCACTGATGCGTCCGGTGTGATCGCGAACACGAGCGCATCGATAGGCGCCTGGCCCGCCCAGTAGTCCTCATGTGCGGCATAGCGTATGACCGCGTCCTTCTGATAGGCGACGAACTTGAAGGGGCCGGTGCCAATCGGCTGCTGGTTGAGCAATTCAGGTGTGCCAGCCTCGAGCATGGCCATCGCATATTCCTCGGACAGAACGGAGGCGAAATCCATCGCGAGGTTGGCGAGCATGGGCGCTTCCGGCCGGTTCAGCACGAACTTGACGGTCAGGTCGTCGACCTTCTCGACCGAGCTGATCAGATCCGGCATCGACATGCCGTTGAAATATTCCCAGGTACCGCCCGACACCTGGTTGTAGGGATTGTCCTCGAGCCGTTGTCGCTCGAACGAGAAGATCACGTCATCGGCGTTCATGTCGCGCGTTGCCGTGAAGTAGTCGGTCGTGTGGAACTTGACCCCACTCCTTAGCGTGAAGGTGTACTCCAGACCATCGTCGGAGACCTCGTAGCTCTCAGCCAAGGCCGGCTGGAGGGTTGTCTCGCCGCGCTCGAATTCGACGAGCTTGTTGTAGACCTGGCGTGACGAGGCGTCGAAAGTGGTGCCCGCCGTATAGAGCGCAGGGTCAAACCCCTCGGGTGATCCTTCCGAACAGAACACCAGGGTTCCTGCCGCGGCAGCATTGCCGGTGAAGGCAAGCGCAGCCAGGGCACCGAGAACACCGAGACGCCGGGCATGTGAGCGGCATGGCGAACGTTTCGTGGCACAGCTTGTGGCCGGAGCGGTAACAGTCCGTCGAACAGATCGATAAAACGTCATGGCAGGCAAGTTCCCTTCGATGCGAGAAATGGCGACAATTCGAGTGTACCGCAGTTGTTCGGGCATGCCCGTCGCGGGTACGGTAGGGTGCGCGTGAAGTGACACGGCAAGGGATCCGGAGCAGCGATGACATGAGTGACGCGATCGACGCCCTGCGGCAGGTCGAGCTGTTCGAGCACCTCACCGAAGAGCAGCTGCAGCTGCTCGCGAAACAATCCCGTGAGATCGCTTTTAGAAAACACGCCATCTTGATGACCGAGGGCGACGTTGGCGAATCGATGTACGTGATGCTGACCGGCCTCGCGAAGGTCTATGTCAGCGACGAGGACGGCAAGGAGCTCGTGCTCTACGAGCTGGGTCCGGGCGAGGTCATCGGTGATATTGCCCTGCTCGACGATGAACCGCGTTCAGCTTCGGTCTCGACGCTCGAGAAGTCCAGCGCACTGATGATCGGCAAGGCCGCGTTTCTCGACTGCCTTCGCGAGAGCCCGGAAATGGGCATCAACATCATCCGCTCGCTGACCCGCCGGTTGCGGCGCGCCACCCTCGGCAGCCGGAGCCTGGCGCTCGACAATGTGTATCGACGCCTCGCCGATCGACTTCAGGAGCTCACTTCCATGGAAGACGAGGTGCCGGTCGTCGACAAGAAGTACTCACACCAGGAACTCGGCAACATGATCGGCGCGTCACGCGAAATGGTCGGGAAGATCATGGCTGAACTGGTCAAGGGCGAATACATCGCCCTGCGCGACGGCCGCATCACTCTGCTCAGAAAGCTACCGAAGAACTGGTAGGGGAAAAACAGACCGGCTTACCTGTGCGCTTGCTTCAGCCCGGTCCGCTTCAGCCTTTATCTTCTGCAGCGGGTGGTGACTCGCGGCCCTCGGGCGGCCCGTCGCTCTCGAATTCGCGTGTGCTGTTCTCGGCAATCTTTCCGAGCCGTTGATGCGGCAGTTCAACCGGTCCACTGCGTGGCCGAAAGGCGGTGGTCGGCAGCCAGTGCCGGAATTCGTAGCCGTACAAGTCCCAGACGGTGACGAACAGCGCGGCGATGATGGGCCCGATCACGAAGCCCATGAAACCGAACAACAGTAGCCCGCCAAGCGTACTGAAGAAAATCAGGAGCTCATGCAACTGGGTATCGTTGCCGACCAGCTTCGGTCGCAGCACGTTATCCACCGTACCGACCACGACCGCACAGAAGGCGGCCACGAGCGTCGCGCTCAGATACTCGCCACCGACGACGAGATAGATGACGGCCGGTACCCAGACGAGTGCCGTCCCGATACCGGGCACGACAGAGAGCAGCATCATCACGACCGCCCAGAAGAGTGCACTCGGAATGCCCGCGAAATGCAGGGCCAGTCCCGCCAGGCCACCTTGCAGGAATCCGATGACCGCCGTGCCCTTGAGTGTGGCCCGCGTCACCGACATGAAGCGCGACAACAGCTTGGTCTCATCCTCGTCGTTCAACGGCAGGTAATACAGCATGTAGTACAGCAGTCGATCGCCATCCATCAGGAAGAAGAACATGGTGTAGAGGACGATCACGCCGCTCAAGAGGGCACTGAAGGTGCCGAGCGTGACCGACTGCAGGAAGTCCACCAGCCAGCGACTGAAGGTCGCGGCAAGCTCGCCCAGCCGTGCAATCAAGGATTCACGGAAGGGTTCGATCCGATCGTAGAACGGCAGCGACTCGAACATCTCGGTCAGCGTGCCCGGTGTGGCGAGCTGCTCCTGGATCCACGGTCGCGATGACTCGGCTATGTCGAGCGCCTGCGCAACGACGGCGCCGAGCACCAACGACAGGGGAATGAACACGAACGCGAGCACGGTCAGCAGAGTCAGCCCGGCCGCGAACCCGCGCCGCTCGCCGGTCCAGCCGAGAAAACGCGTGTAGAGGGGTGTGAACAGCGCGGCGAACAGTGCCGCGATGAATATCGCCTGCAGGAACGGCGCGATGACGCGCAGGAACAGCGCCGTGATAAGGATCAGGACGAGGACGAGGACACCGCGATTGACGAGGCGTTGCTGTGACATCTATCGGGTGAGTCGTCGGCGGCAGGTACGAGCGAGTCTACCCGACTCGTACCCACCACTCGACGATGTACGCTACGCGGGCAGGGCATCCGCAAGGGGGCTTGATCACCTTCATGCCAGCAAGGCACCCGGCGACCGGGCTTGACGACCGCTATGCAGGCAAGGCGTCCGCAACCGGCCTTGATGTCGTGCCGGCATCGTGCACGCCGGCAAACGACAACAGTTCGGCAATGTTCGAGACACCGGCCCCGTCCGCAGGCTTCCAGCCAGCCGCCTCGTTCAGGATCGATTTCGGATCGGCCTTCAGAAGCCCGATGAAGGTTTCCGCGATGATCGCCGTACCGAGCTCGCCCAGCGTGTTACCGGCCTCACGAACCTCGGCCTCCTTCAACACATAGAACCACGCCGGGGTCCGCTCGAGGAAACCACTGCTCGAGAGCAGGTTGTTCAAAGCCGCATCGTTCCCCGACTGGAGTTCGTCCGCAGACAAGGGCTCAAAGCCCATCTGCGCTGCCATTGCCTGACCGGTCGGCACCGAGAACAGATAGCCCCTGAGCAGGTTGCGTTGCGCAAGGTGCTTCAAGAGGGCCTGCACATCGAACGGCAAAGTGCTGTCCGGTCCGACCTCGTTCGTCATGTTCGCAAGATCGCTCGCCAGACGAGTATCGATCTTCCGCGCAGACTGCGTGGAGGTGTCGACGAACCGGTCCCACTCGATGACCCAATTGAACGGCAGCGTCGGTGTGCTGCCACCGTCAGGTGTGGGAAAGCCACCCTTGCCGGTAAACCGGAACAACTGTTCGAACTCGCCCCTGAACAACGCGCTACTCCCCGGCTGACCGAAGGTCGGATTGAAGTTCCGGTTGAAGTCGTATTCATGTCGCACCATGGAATGCCCGAAGCGGTAGGCCGCGACCGAATGTTCGAACGGCATGAACGGATTGGGGCCGCTCGGCTGGTATACCGCGGGACCGTTGGCGAGGATCCCGTCGACGATCGAAGCCTTGCCTATCGACTTCAGGAAATCGTTGACGACGATCCATTGATAGTGGCGCCGGGCAAGCGTGCTGGCCTGCTCGAACAGCGCCCTGTCCCCCGTCGGCGCACTGCCGCAGCCGCCTTGCTGCCCACCCGGACCATCATCGTAGTAGCCCTTGGTGGCAGGCCCAGCCGGTGTATCCAGCGATGGCGGTGCGATGCTACCTGAATCTAGAGCATCGACCAGGGCGTTGTGGAACCGCAGGAAACCGGTATGCAACTGCGCAACGATTGTGTTCTCGTCATTTCGCTGATCACCAATCAGGGGCTCCTTATCGGCATTTCTCGGCAGATCACGCTTGATGTCGCCTATCGGCGGGATGAACTCACCCGGAATCGATGCACTACCGTCATCGACCGTGATCGTTCCGAGCGTCATCTTCGGGCCATCGAACATGCCGAGCGACTGGGCCTCGGTTTCGCGACCTTCTCCGGGGAAACTCGGGCCATCGCCATAGACGCAGTCGAGATCGAGGATGGCGCGTCGTCCGTTGCTGACACCGCTGATGGCGGTATCCGGCGCAACCGGGCTGAAATCATCAGTGATATCCGGCAACCCTGCGCCTTCGTCGAAGAGCGTGACGGTGATGTCGTGATCGATGAACTGACCGAGATACGTCTGTACCGGCGCGAGCGTCGAGTCGTCCACCGGTGCGTTGTCGTCCGCCATCGCGTCACCGAGCGCCTTGAGCTGCTCGCGCGTGCCTGCGGCGTCGTCGGCCGACAGCAGGGAGTCGGCGTCTCGAGCAAGATCCGGAAACATGTAGTTGAAGGGCTGCGAGACATTGATCGCTCGTGTGCGAACAGGTCCTGACACGTCAGAGGCACTCTTGATCATGCCGCCATGCTTGTAGTTGAAGGCCATACCAATTACTCCCGAGGTTGTTTGCGCAGACAGCAATACGTCGAACAGGACGTCTACTGCACGGATACTCAGGCTGCAGTATCAAACCCTCGATGGCAACCGTTCCAGCCCTGTACTTTATGCTTGTCATATTGGCGAATGCCGCCGAAAATCCGCTACTCGCGCTTGCTTCCAGCCATTTACAAGCACAAACCAGACTTTCGTCTGGTTGTCGCGCCTCTGGCGCTGCGCGACCGTATGGCCAGAAGCTGATCAACAGCGCAAACCAGAATGATCATGGATTTCGCAATCCCCAGAGTCTTCAAGCAAACGGAGGCTGTCGATCAACATGATGCCGGCGGCGTATCCCGATGGCAGCGCTTGTTCCGACGAAATCGTCTGAGCGACATCGACTTCGACGCCTTGCGGCAATTCGCGGCAAGTATCGAAGCGGAAATCGATCTGCTCGAGACCGATGAGGTCGAGAGTTCATTGATTGTGACAATTCGCGAGAAACTCGGCGAGATCGGACGACATCGATCGCTCGAGATCAACTGGAGCACGGTGTATCACGCCGAGAAGCTTATGCTGTCTTTATACTCCGACGAGCGAACGGGTATTGAACTGCAACGTCGGATAAACAGCCTGGCCGATGCACAAGCCCCGTTCGTCTCGTTCTATCGAGGCGCCCTGGCAGAATCCGCTGCAACAGGTACCGGCGTGCGCCAGCAACCTTCGACGAAAATGAAGGAACTGCTGCTCTCACTTGCAGCAGACACGCAGAACTACAACTGCAAGCGCTTCATAAAGATGCGCTACGCTCGACTCGCAATATACAAGGTCGGCACCGCTTTCTTTCTGGCGTTTTCCGTCTTCATCACGGTCCTGACACTCGGGCACTGGGCATAGTGGACTACGGAATGACATCATGAACACACCCATCTTCTTCACCGGATGGATCTACGCCTTCGCGGCCGGCTTGTTCGGTGCTACCTTCTTCATGCTGGTGGAATTGCAACGGACGATACCCTTGAGCAGAAGCTCCGAGCTTCGCGACATGTGGACCTTCAAGATGATTGCTCTGCGCTGTGCCGTCGGCATCGGTGCAGCGACGATCCTGTACTTCTTCTTTCAGACAGAATTGCTCGGCGACGGTTTCTGGCCTGAGATCACCAGCATGGAATTCGAAGACCCGATTCGTACTGTCGATACTGGCATCTTCAAAGGTGCCGAGTTCCGATTTCCACCCAAGAACACCTCACTCCTGCTGGTCTGGAGCTTCCTTGCGGGTTACTCGCAAACGCTGGTGCCGAACATACTGTCGCGGACATCGGGGGAGGCACAACAGGAAGAAAGCTGACGCCTCCTCTCGCCGGGCCCTGGTCGCACGTCTCCGGTTGCACCTCTCCGGTCGCACGGGCCTTGTCGCACGCACTGGATCGCGCGCCCCGGGCATCAGGAGCACCGCTAACCCTCTACTCGCCTCGCCCCTGGCCTGTTACCTCACTCGCTCCGACGCCCGCAGATGCAACAACGCAAGCAATGACGCAAGCCCGGCCCCGATACCGAGTGCCGACAAGCCACCGACGGCGATGACCCCCGCCCCGAGTCCCGAGCCGAGCGCCGCCCCCACATAGATGGCCGCGGCGTTCAGCGCCAGCACAACACTCTGGCGATCCGGCGTCTGTGCGACCAGACGGGTCTGCTGCGCAACCATGAAACTCCAGCCACAGGTCGACCAGACAAAGGTCAGCAAGAGGAGCAAGGGATCGGCAAACGGCAGCAGCGAGAACATCGGCAGGAGGACAATCGATGCCGTGCAGGCAAACACCAGGGTTCGATACGGCCCGAAGCGATCGGTCAGGCGCCCGCCGAGCATGTTGCCGATGACCGCGCCGATGCCGAACACGAACAGCACCAGCGAGACACCATCGCGGCCGTAGTTCATCGATGCAGCGAGGAGCGGCGCGAGGTAGGTGTAGACGATGTAGATGGCGCCGATGTAGCTCGCCGTGAACAGTACGGAGAAGAGGCTGCGCCGGTCAGCCAACGCTGCGGCAAGCGTATCCAGGCCATTGACCTGGAAGGCGAGCTTGCCCGGGACCACCCACAGCACACCGCAGAGCGTGATCAGCGACAGCACGACGACAATGGCGAAGGCTACAGGCCAACCGAAGGTGTAGCCGATCCAGGCGCCGACGGGCACACCGAGCACCTGGGCGAGCGTCAGTCCCAGAAATACCCGCGCGAGCGCCCGACCCTGCTCCCCGGGGGCACTCGCAGCGATCGCGATCGAGGCGGCTACCGGCGTTACCAGTCCGGCCCCGAGGGCCGTGAATGCCCGTGCGATATCAAGGGCGATGATCGACGGTGCGAGTGCAGATGCTAGCGAACCCGCCGCGAACACCGCGAGCCCGACGACCAGCACCTGTCGACGCGGCAGCGAACCGCTCGCGGCGACCAGCAAGGGCGAACCGATCGCGTAGGCAATGGCGTAGACCGTCATCGCCTGCCCGGCGGACGCCGCCGCAATGCCGTAACTGTCCGCTATCGGGTTGAGAATGCCGATGACGATGAACGCCCCGAGGCCGATGGCAAAGTTGGCCGCCGAGAGAACGGCGATCAGACGACCGGGTCGTGGTGCAATCGAGGACATCATCACGGACAAGCCTTGAACGGCGGCGCAGTGTAGGGCCTTTCGGCTACCCTGCCGAGCAGGCTGTCGCGTGATCGTGCGTGAGCACCCTGACATCGTGTGCCGCGAACGCCTCATCGTGGCAGCCCATCGACCACCACCGTTCGGAGATATTCGATGCCCGCACCCCTGAAGCTGGACGCCCTTCGTGCCGCCGTCGGCGATGGCAACATCGACACGGTGCTGGCCTGTCAGGTCGACATGCAGGGGCGCTTGATGGGGAAACGATTCCACGCCGCGCATTTCATCGAACACGCGCTCGAGGAAACACACAGCTGCAACTACCTGCTCGCGACCGATCAGGAAATGGAAACCGTCGAAGGCTATGCCGCGACCAGCTGGCAGGCGGGCTACGGCGACTACACGATGGTGCCGGACCTCGATACCTTGCGCCCCGTCCCCTGGCTTCCGGGTACCGCCATGGTGCTCTGCGATGTGCAGGATCATGCGACGCACGCCGACGTGCCCCACTCGCCCCGTGCCGTTCTCAAGCGGCAGATCGCGCGTCTCGCCGAGCGTGGACTCGTGCCGCGCATGGCCACCGAGCTGGAATTTTTCCTGTTCGAGCAAAGCTACGAACGCGCCGCGCGTCGCGACTACCGAAACCTCGATCTTGCCAGTCAGTACAACGAGGACTACCACATCTTCCAGACCACCAAGGAAGAGGGCGTCATGCGCCGCATCCGCAATGGTCTGCACGATGCCGGTATCCCGGTCGAGTGTTCGAAGGGCGAGGCGTCCGCCGGGCAGGAGGAGATCAACGTGATGTACGCCGATGCACTCGCGACGGCCGACCATCACAGCATCGTCAAGAACGCCTGCAAGGAAATTGCCTGGAGCCAGGGCCGCTCCCTCACCTTCATGGCGAAATGGCACAACGATTCGGCCGGCAGTTCGTCGCACATTCACCAGTCACTGCTCGACGGCAACGGCGACAGCGCCTTCCACGACGCAAAGGCCGAGCACGGCATGTCAGCACTCATGCGCCACTACGTTGCCGGGCTTCTTGCCCACGCTGATGACGTGACCGCGTTCCTCGCGCCCACCATCAATTCCTACAAGCGATTCGTTGCCGGCACCTTCGCACCGACCCGGGCCGTGTGGTCGCTCGACAATCGAACGGCGGGCTATCGTCTGTGCGGCGCGGGCACGAAGAGTGTTCGCATAGAGTGTCGCGTCGGCGGTGCCGACCTGAACCCCTACCTGGCCCTTGCCGCTCAACTCGCGGCAGGCCTTGCCGGCATCGACGCCGAACTCGAGCTCGGCGCACCGTTTCGCGGCGATGCCTACGGGGGTCAGGGGAATGAGGGTCACGAGATACCGACGACGCTGCGTGCGGCCACCCGGGCGCTCGACGAGTCGGCGATGCTGCGCGCGGCGATGGGTGACGACGTCATCGATCACTACGTGCATGCCGCACGCTGGGAACAAAGCGCCTTCGACGGAGCGGTGACCGACTGGGAGCGACAGCGCGGCTTCGAACGTGGCTAGGCGAAAAAGGTGACAAGCCGGATCGTCGCGACGACAATGTCTTGTCGCGACACGTCGCAGGATGATTTCCGAGCATGAGCCGTATCCAAAGCATTTCCCCGATCGATGGAAGTGTCTATGTCGAACGCGATTGCGCAACGCGTGCCGACGTACACGCTGCCTGCACGGCCGCGCGACAGGCTCAGCCGGCGTGGGCCGCCACAGCGATCGACGAGCGTGCTCGTCATTGCCACGCCTTTGTCGACGCGATGCTTGCGAACAGCGCCGACATCGACGTCGAACTCGCCTGGCAGATGGGCCGACCGGTGCGCTACGCAGGTGGCGAACTGGCAGGATTCGAGGAGCGTGCCCGACACATGATCGCGATTGCCGCCGACGCGCTCGCCGATGTCGACCCAGGCGACAAGCCTGGCTTCACGCGCTTCATCCGGCGCGTGCCGCTCGGCACCGTGTTGACCATCGCTCCCTGGAATTTTCCCTTCCTGACAACCGTCAATTCGGTCGTGCCCGCGTTGATGGCGGGCAACGTCTCGATTCTCAAGCACGCCTCGAATACCTTGCGAGTCGGCGAACGATTCGCTGAAGCCTTCGCTGCTGCCGGCCTGCCCGACGGCGTTTTCCAGCATCTGGTGCTGGATCACGAGCAGGTCGCGGCGCTGATCGGGAGCAGTTCTGTCGACAGCGTCTGCTTCACCGGCTCAGTGCCCGCCGGCCGAGCTGTCGAGCAAGCCGCCGCCGGTCAGTTCATGTCGGTCGGGCTCGAGCTTGGCGGCAAGGATCCGGCTTACGTACGCGGCGACTGTGATCTATCGCACGCGATAGAGAACCTTGCCGACGGTGCCTTCTTCAATTCGGGTCAATCCTGCTGCGGCATCGAGCGTGTTTACGTCCACGCTTCGGTCCATGACGCCTTCGTGGCGGGGGTCAGCGATGCAGCCAGGGCATTGGTCCTCGGCAACCCGCTCGACGCGACAACGTCGCTCGGCCCGTTGATCAGGCCTGCCGCAGCCGACTTCGTGCGTGAACAGGTGAACGCGGCCATCAAGGCTGGCGCAACCGCACACGTCGATCCCGCCCTGTTCGAACTCGAGCGACCCGGCTCGGCTTACCTCGCACCGCAAGTCCTGAGCGGTGTCGATCACACCATGAGCGTCATGTGCGAAGAGAGCTTCGGACCGCTCATGGGAATCATCCCTGTCGACGACGACGAGGAGGCCATCCGGCTGATGAACGACTCCGCCTTCGGTCTGACGGCGGCAGTCTGGACGGCTGATGTCGATGCCGCCATTGCCATCGGTGATCGTCTCGACTGCGGTACGGTCTTCATGAATCGTTGCGACTACCTCGACCCGGCCCTGGCCTGGACCGGTGTCAAGCAGACGGGCCGCGGCGTCACGTTGTCGGCACTTGGCTATCACGCGCTGACGCGACCGAAGAGTTTTCACCTGCGAACCCGATTGTCATGAGCAAAGTCGTCGTGAGAAAGGCAAGCGCCTCTCCAAGCGCCAACTGGTCCTACCCGACGGCGGTTCGCTTCGGCGCCGGACGCATCGCGGAGCTGGCCGATGCCTGCCGCGAGGCCGGCATCGAGAACCCGTTGCTGGTGACCGATCCGGGCGTTGCAGCCTTGCCGATGACGGAGGCGGCGATGAAGATCCTCGGCGACGCTGGACTCGGCGGTGCGGTGTTCAAAGACGTCAAGGTCAACCCTACCGATGGCAACGTCGGCGCCGGACTCGACGCCATGAAGAAAGGTGCGCACGACGGGGTCATTGCCTTCGGCGGTGGCTCGGCCCTGGACGCAGGGAAGGTCATTGCCTTCATGCACGGGCAGACGCGACCGATGTGGGACTTCGAGGATGTCGGTGACTGGTGGACGCGAGCCGATCCTGCCGGCATCGCACCGATCGTGGCGGTTCCGACCACGGCCGGCACGGGTTCGGAACTTGGCCGTGCGGGCGTCATCACCAACGAAGCCGAGCACGTCAAGAAGATCATCTTCCACCCGAAGATGATGCCGTCGGTCGTCATCATGGATCCCGAACTGACCGTCGGCCTGCCCGCCATGATGACGGCCGGCACCGGGTTCGATGCCTTCGTGCATTGCCTGGAAGCCTACTGTGCCCCCGCCTTCCATCCCCTATCGGCCGGCATCGCGCTCGAAGGCATGCGCCTCGTCAAGGAATACCTGCCAAGGGCCTTTGCCGACGGCACCGACATCGAGGCGCGTGCGCAGATGCTCGCGGCTGCCGGCATGGGCGCCGTCGCCTTCCAGAAGGGCCTCGGTGGCATTCACGCGCTGTCGCACCCGATCGGTGCCGTCTACGATACCCATCACGGCCTGACCAACGCGATGTTCACGCCGTATGTATTGCGTGCGAACCGTCCTGCCATAGAGGAACGGATCGAGGCGCTGGCTCGCTGGCTCGATCTGGAAGACGGCTTCGACGGCTTCATGCGCTACGTGCTGGAAACCCGAGAGAATCTCGGCATTCCGCAAACGCTCGGCGGCCTTGGCGTGCGGGAACCCGACATCGAACGCATCGCGGCCATGGCCGTCGAGGACCCGTCGGCCGGTGGCAATCCGGTACCGATGACGGTCAAGGACTACGCCGCGATACTCGAGGCAGCGGCGGCCGGCAAGCTGAACGGCTGAACGGCTCGCGCGTTACGGATCAAAGAGCTGTTTTGACATCCGTCACGTAATTACATAAAAAGACATCAAGCGTCGTGGCACGCACAACGACGTCCGACGGTATTCAGCCGCGATGACATCGAGAGAGGAGAACGCGCATGGTCAGGAATACACGACGCGCCTTAAGCGCCGCAGTCGTTGGCAGCGTCTTGCTTGCCGCTAACTCTCACGCTGCTGATGGCCCGCACGATGATGCCATCAAGGCACGCCAGGCCATGTTCCAGCTATACAGTCATAGCAGCGGCATCCTCGGCGACATGGCGAAGGAAAAGCGCGAATACGATGCGGAGCTTGCCAGCGAAGCTGCCAACAATCTGTCGGCTGTCGTGAATCTCGGTCAAAGTACCTTCTGGCCCCAAGGGTCCGACGATGCAACCGATGGCAACGCGGAAACGCGCGCCCTCCCCGCCATCTGGGAAACCTTCCCCGCCTTCAACGAGAAAAGTCAGGCGCTCAAGGACGCGGTCGCGGCACTCGTTCCCGTCGCAGGCAACGGGCTCGATGCTTTGCAGGGCGCCATGGGTGATGTCGGCGGTTCCTGCAAAGGCTGCCACGACGATTTTCGGGCCGAAAAGAAGTAAATCGTGCGGGGCGCTGGCCTCGGATGTGACGACGATCGGGGGCGATGACGAATGGCAGCCGACTCCGACCCGGCAGCTGACTCGTCGGCCAAAGGGGCCTTTCGGTCGGTTCGAATCTGGGATATCTGGGTTCGGCTGTTTCACTGGTCGCTTGTGGCGAGCATCGCCGTGCTCATCTATAGCGGTCGTACCGGCGATCTCTTCGTCGACTGGCACCGTTTCGCAGGTGAAATCGTGCTTGCGTTACTGGTCTTCCGAATTGGCTGGGGCATCATCGGCAGCCGCAACGCACGGCTGGTTGCGCTGTTCTCGAATCCGCTCGATGCCGTTCGTGATCTTGGCCAACTGCTCTTCAAGCGCAAGGTTGACCCCGCTGACGGGCACGATGCTTCCGGTGGCTGGGCGGTCGCTGCACTGTTGACGCTTATCGGTGTACAGGCCTGCACCGGCCTGTTCATCGCAGACGAGGACGAATTCGTCGAAGGCCGCTTTTATGGCGACGTATCGTCGGCGACAAGCGATTGGCTGTACGACATTCACCACACGAATGCGCTGCTGTTGCAGATCCTGGTGGGGATTCACATCCTGATGGTGTTCGTCTACCTGCTCTGGGCGCGACGCAATCTCATCCGCGCCATGATTACGGGCTTCACGGCCTGGCCGGCCAGTGCCGACTCGCCCTCGCCTGGCCTGCAAAGACCGGTCATCGGGTTGTTGCTGGCGGTTGCCGTGGCAGGCGTTGCCGGTTGGTTGTATGGGTGGTTCGGGTGACGTGGACGCCGCGATCAGCGCAGTCGCTCGAATGAAATGCGCGCTATGGTTTGCGGCGTTTCGCTCGGCTGGTAAGTACCGCTTGCAGGGTCATAGGCCGCAAACAAAACCGGCAGCGGCGGAATGATATCGGGCCCACCCATGAACGGTTCGGCGCCGGACTTGCTGCCGCCGTCCAGGAGCGGAAGGTCCACGCTCATTTCGGTCTGCCAGGCACCTTCGCTGTACAAGGCGAGTCCGTCGATACCGACAAACCAGTCGGGACTCGGGCCGAGCATCGTCACCAGCGTGACGCGCGGCCACGCACGTTTCATCTCGAGCTCGAAGGTCAACTTGTTGTCGACTCCACGCGCAAGGGCGTCGGTACTCGAATAGACGTACTCACGGAAAGCGATGCTCGAATCGGCCGTGCCGTTCTCGATGGCGGGAGCAACCTCGTCAGCAAGCAATATCTCGATACGCCCGGTCTCGGCCATGTCTTCCATGCCGCGGCTGAGCACGGTACCGGGTTCCCAGAAGGACACAGCCGCGTTGTGGGTGGCGCCGCCGATGTGCGACAAGTGCGCGTCATCCGGAAAACCTTGCGGGTAGTCGTCGACCAGCCACAGGCTTGCAAGCGTTACCGAATAGGTGACCGAGGCGGCGTCGGCAGCCAGTGCTTCATTCAAATTTTCCACTGTCGGCGGCAACTCACCGGTGGGCGTTTCCGATTCAGGCAACGGGTCTGGCCCGGACGTGGCATCCGACAGGATCGTTGACCCCTCGCTGTCGCCGCTGCCGCCACCGCAGCCGGCGAGGAGCAGAAGGACGATCGAGGACAGGCAGACACGTTGCATCAACACAGTCGACGTTTCTCTCGGATCAGGCATAAGGTTACGATATAGAAATGCGAATGATATTGCACAAACTCGGCCACAGATGCGGGAGAGCGTCGGCCTCTGTGGCCGGGTTGCCCAAAGTTGCGAACAAGCTCACTGACGGCGCAAGTCACTGGCGCCTCGAATCATTGACGGTTCTCAGCCTGGTGTGGGTGCTCATCGTTCCGCCGGCAGCGCTAGCCGACGAGGCTGGCGTAAACGGTGTCGACGGTGAGTCTGCGGCGACGCACTCAGTCGCCCGCCAATGGAACGAGCTGCTGCTGTTCGCCATTCGGCGCGACTTCGCCCGACCCACCGTGCATGCAAGAAACCTCTTCCACATGTCGGCAGCCATGTACGACGCCTGGGCGACATACGACGACGTAGCGATACCGTTGTTCATCGGCCGAACCCAGAGAAACGGCACAGTCTGCGCCTTCACCGACACGCAACGTGCCGCCGTGCGCGATGCCGTTCCGGACTCCACGCGTCAGCAGCTTCGAAAGACGGCCATCAGCCATGCGATGTATCGACTGCTACGGCAGCGCTTTGCAGAGTCACCCGGGCGCATGGACGTTTTCCAGCGCACGGACGAACTGTTCGTGGCCCTCGGATACGACGCCGCCAACGAATCGACCAACCTGGACGACGAGCCTGGGCCCGCCGAACTCGGCAACGCGATCGCCGACTGCATCATCAAGCACGGTCAGAGTGACGGCTCGAACGAGGCCGCCGATTACGCCAACCGCCGCTACGAATCGGTCAATGCCCCGCTCGACCCGACCATGAGCGGCAATCCGGGACTCGCAAATCCGAATCGCTGGCAGCCCCTGCAACTGGATATCTTCATCGATCAGTCGGGCAACAGCACCGGCATTCCGCTCTTTCTCGGCGCCGAGTGGAGCGCGGTCGAGCCCTTTGCGCTGACAGCCGATGACATCACGATGGTCGAGCGCGATGGAGAGCTGCTGCCGGTCTACCTCGATCCCGGGCCACCCGCCCTGCTTGGCGACGACCCCGACAGGAACACAGCCTATCTGCACGGACACGCGCTGGTGGCCTTGTGGTCACGCCACCTCGATCCGGACGACGGCGTAGTCTGGGACATTTCCCCAGCCGCCCTCGGCAACGCGAACGAGTTGCCAAACACACCGGACGGCATCCTCGAATACTACGACCGACTCGCCGGTGGCGACCGCAGCGCCGGGCACGCCCGGAACCCGGCCACCGGACAGCCCTACGCCGAGAACCGAGTGCCACGCGGCGACTACACCCGCGTACTGGCGGAGTTCTGGGCCGACGGACCGGACAGCGAGACACCACCCGGTCACTGGTTTCGTCTCTACAACGAAACAGTCAGCGATCACCAGGAATTCGAGCGCCGTTTCATGGGCACAGGCGCGCTCCTGGATACCCTCGAAATGGACGTCAAGGCCTACTTCCTGTTGGGAGCTGCCATGCACGACAGCGCGATTGCCGCCTGGAGCGCCAAAGGTGGCTACGATTATGTTCGACCGGTTTCAGCGCTTCGCTACATGGCCGAACAAGGCCAGAGTTCCGATCCCGGCGCGGCCCGTTACTCCGTCCAGGGCGTGCCGCTCGAAGTCGATCGAATAGAAGTCGTGCAGAGCGGTGACCCGCTGGCAGGCAACGGCGGCGTGAACGTCGGCAAGATCAAGGTCCTCGCCTGGCGTGGCCCCGACTTCATCGGCAATCCGGATACCGATGTGGCAGGCGTCGGCTGGATCCTGATGGAAGACTGGTGGCCTTATCAGCGACCGACCTTCGTGACACCACCGTTCGCAGGCTACGTGTCCGGCCACTCGACATTCTCACGTGCTGCAGCCGAAATTCTGACTCGACTGACCGGCGATCCGTTCTTTCCCGGGGGTCTTGCCACCTTTACAGCCAACAGGAATGACTTCCTGGTGTTCGAAGAAGGGCCAAGTGTCGACGTCGAATTGCAATGGGCAACCTATCGGGACGCCTCCGATCAGACCAGCCTGTCGCGCATCTGGGGCGGCATCCATCCACCGGTCGACGACATTCCCGGCCGCCAGATGGGAATCGAAGTCAGCGAACGGGTTTGGGCACGCGCCGCCACGTTCTTCGATGGGACGGCGCCGGTGTCGGACGTGAACGGGGTGGCGACAGGCGGCGATGCAGGGAGCGGTGCGAGCGGGGGCGACAACGGCCGCTCCGCGAGTGGTGGCGGCGGTTGCTCGGTGGCGATGGGCACGAGACGATACGATCCACTGCTGGCAGTACTGTTCGGACTTGCATTACTGCTGACCGGAGTCCGTGCAGGGGCGTTCACGAGCTTTCGAGTCCGGTAGGGGGTTCGTCGATCGGCGGAAAATACTGAGGCGCTTCAGCCCTGTCGAACATGCCGTAATCACGCGAGACCATGCACAGGATCGACCTTGGTACGTAAGCGTTCGCGACTCGGCAGCGCGGTATGCACCGTCCCGCGTCCAGTGCTTCTCCTCCTGTCCCCTCGAGGCGTGAGCAAGGACATGCGAAATGCGGAGTCGATAATCCTCGAAGTGTTCGTCTCGACCTGCGGCTTGCGAGCGGTGGTGACGTCGGTTCGTCCGCCATTTCGCAAGCGACGCCTCGTCTCGCCACAGTGAGTGCGAGAGTATGACGCCAGGGCGGGAGAGCGACCGGAAGCGATCGATGTAGTTCAGCCCTTCTTGCTGCGCCAGCAGTGGTCGCAGTGCAGCGGCATGCCTGAAGTAGTGTTCCTCATGGCCCTCTCGCGGCCTGGTGTCGAGTGGTTTGCCCGAGCGATGGACTTGGCGCAATGCAGAAAGGCCTCCTCGACACTGATCGCCAGAAGAAGACCGGGCGGCTTTCCGTTCACCGACAGTCGCTCCTCAATCGGCTCAAGCTTACCGGCGTGATACCGAGGTAGGAGGCCACGACCGTTCCCGACACCGCCTTCTCGACGGCCGGATGATCTGCCCGGAACCGTGCGAGGCGTCGAGCGGCAGGCTCCGCCGCCAGTGACCACTCTCGACGCGTCCGCCGGACAAGCTCGGCTTGCAGGAGGTGATTGCCCCATCGCCGGGCAGTCTCGTCCCGCACCATGAGCTCCGTCAGCGCCTCCGCCTCGAAGCGAACGAGGTGGCTCGCCTGCAGTGCCTCGCAGCCGACGAGCGATCGCGCCCCGTCGCTACGCGCCACCCAGGGGGTGAGAACGCCAGGTCCCTCGTGAAACGCGACCGTCACCTCCCTGCCTTCCACGTCCACGATGAAGGACCGCAGCAGACCATTCAAAACCAAATACTCGAACCGGTTCTCCTGCGCCTCTTCGAACAGCTTTGCGCCACGAACGAGCTCGAGCTCGCGCATGCGAGGCAGCAGCGTGCCGAGGCTCGAACCGCCACCGTCCACGACGGTGTCAGCGAGACGGATCACCGCCGCGGCGGTGGATTCGTGGAGCGCTCTTATCATTTGTTAGCGCTGCATTGCATGTCACGCCCGATGATAGCGGCTCGATCCGCACAGACCAGGAGCAGCGTACATGAACACTTGTGATGTTCCGCAGGGCCGTACTCCCCGCGACGAGCCGAGCATGAAGTCGCCGATGGCAGCGCAAAGCATTCGAGCACCGGAGACTCCCCCTTATCCGCTCACCGCGGAGTCCGATCGCGACGTGCTCGTCACGGCCACCCGGATCGGTTGGAAAGTTTACTGGGTAATCGTTGCGGCGACAGTAACGAACTACCTGGTCATGATTCTGTGGTCTCTTCCACTGGTCAGTGAGATGGCTGGCGGCAGCATGCCCTTCGACATGCGCCCGGGCGGCTATTCCCATGATGACGCCCGGGAGTTCCTTACAGCAATCACTGACGCCGGTCGCGATTTCTATCTCGGCACTCAACAACTTCTGGACTTGTCTTATCCCACGTTGGTCGCGATTACGCTCGCGATCCCTTTGTTCCATCTGGTGCCACGATACTGGGGGTGGGCGTCGGCGGTGCTGGCGATTGCTGCTGGGGTCTTCGACCACCTCGAGAACAGCGCCGTGGCGGTCATGCTGCGAGTGGAGCCGAATGCGCTCACCGAGGCCATGGTCTCGACTGCTAGCAATTGGACATTGGCAAAGTCGATCTCGATGACCAGTGCGTCGGTGGCCATGCTGGTAATTCTCTGTATGAAGGGCATTGTTTGGCTGAGAACTCGCAAAGCTCGAGCCCAACAACCATCCATCACCCTTAACCGGAGTTCATGAAAACGGCTTGTCGCGGGTACCTTTCTTCGATCATGCTCGATTGGCTGCAGGCACCTTCGCATCGCTGCCCACCTGTTGGCCTTCGACGTTCCAACCTAATACCCCTCGATGAGCTGGGGAGTGCATCTAGTTGCCTTCAATGCACTAGGACCGTCTCTTTTGACATGGCAGGTCAGCCAAACGCAGCGGCCCGATGACTGCAATTAAGCGGCGGCGAGCTACGCCTGTTTGATCAGACCGTGCCTCGGGCCAACTTCAGCCGCTCCGGCATTGAGGCGGCAATGGTCGCGTTGCAGCTGGCCTACCGGCCGCCTGACGAGATCCTCAACACCTTTGCCAAGCCGTCGTCGCGGTGCCGACGCGAGCCCCCAACCGTGGTCTGGTCGCCGAACGGGGCAACCTGCGGAACAATACCGACCGTGACGCTCACGGCCGTAGCGGAGACGTCGACTGTTGCGCCCCGAGCGAGATGAAGGGATAGAGATCAGTCAGCATGGTGCGTGCTCGAACAAATACCGTTCGACGATCACTTGGCGGCGTTCTCTGATCTCCGTGTCCGGCATCCTGATGAAATCAGGTAGCCCACCACTCGTGCGTGCGCGTTGTAGAGTTCGCAAAACCAGGGCTCCTGCGCGACACACTTCGCGGCAAGTATCCAGTACGCCACGAGTAGCACGATGCCGGCGAGGGCGAGCGGGGTTGTCTTGATCGTCGTCGGCGTCGACGGCACCGCAGCGGTCGCGGCGAGCGCATAGGACATCACCGCATGCGTCAAGAGAAATTTGTTGTTCCTGCATGAGTTGCCGGGCTGCTGACGGGCTGGCTATCGAAAGCTGATAGCTGATGCACAATACAAATTCAGCACCCGATGAAAGGCGCGATACGGCATGAGTGCGACACGTGAGGCGGTACCAGAGGACTACCCCGTTCTTCTCGCGCAGCTGAAGGAAGCGATTGGACACGCCCGGCTCAAGGCCGCACTGTCGGTCAACCGAGAATTGACGCTCCTGTACTGGCAGATCGGACGCGACATACTCAGCCGACAGTCGGCTGGTGGTTGGTGGTTGGTGGTTGGGGGTCGAAAATCATCCATCGGCTCGCTGCTGACCTCGGTGTTGCCTTCCCGGGCATGAAAGGTCTTTCTGCACGAAACCTCAACTACATGCGTGCCTTCGCCGAAGCCTGGCCCGATTCGGAAATTGTGCAACAGCTTGTTGCACAATTGCCTTCTCAAGGTCGAGGACTTCCGTCCCGAATTCGCCGGCAAGATGAATTTCTACCTGTCGGCGGTAGACGACCAGCTGCGTCATTCGGATGACCAGCCGTCGATCGGCATCATCCTTTGCCAGGGTCGCAACGAGGTCATTGTCGAGTATGCCCTCCGAGATGCCCGAAAGCCCATGGGCGTTGCCCGTTACAACGTCTCGCCCTCGCTGCCGAAAGAGCTCGAGCGGGACCTACCGACCGCCGAGGATCTGTCGACGGAGTTCAAGCTTCTTATGCTTCGAGCTGACATCGAACATAAGCTCCAGGAGCGACTGGAGATTTCAGTCGACGCCCAGGCAGGTCCAAGGGGACTCGACGTCCTTCTGACCACACTTGAGCAGAGTGGATTTGCCCCACCAAGCACGACTGCGTTTCGCGAAACGAGCTTTCCGATCATGAACCGAGTCGCTCATGCAGGCGAGGACGATGCAGACACCAAAGAGCGGGCTCTCGTTACCGCAAGAGAGTTCCTCGACGAGCTGCAGGAGGCGCTTGAACGACTCGACGCCGATCGTCAGGATGGGAGACGTGAATGATTTGGCAAACGACGTCATACTTGTCGGGAGCAACGCATGATGCCCATCAGCGAACGTGACTGGAAACGGTTCGTACCCCTCAAGGAGCGAGCTCTCGAGCGCTATTGCCGATCGACACTGGCGGATGTTGCAGGGCTGTGTGCCCCTCCGCTCGATAACGATGCAAGCGAAGATTCCGGACCGAGCGCGCACGAGCGATACCGCGACGTGTACTGGTTGGTTCAGGAGCGCAACAAGCAGATCGCTCGTGCCTTCGACGGCCACAGCCGCTCGCGTGCGCCGCTTCAGCTCATGGATTTCGTCGAGATGGGCCTGCTTACGGATGCTGAGATCAGCGAATTCAGCGACGAACTGCAATCACTCGTCTTCCGGTCTCGAACATCCGAAAGTGATGCCTGAGCGCGCGGCCTAGAACCAGGAGATTCGATAAATGAAAGATGCTGAAGATCGTGACCGAACTGAGGCTGTCGCCATCGCAATCGATGGGGTCTTGTCAGCGAACAGCGTCGAGAACAAACCTGTGTTTGCGGAGAGAGAGTCCTTCTTCGATTGTGCAGACAAGCGTCGTCAATTTGATCTGACGATCCACGACAGACCGGGAGTCGGATTCGCCGGGCGCGCGTATGAAGTCACCTCGGAAGTTCACGGCGGGTATGTCTTCACGTCCATCGCCACGGTGAGTCTCCCTCTCGCCTTGGCGAGATTACGGGGAAAAATTCGTGCGGGTCTTGCCCAGCGGTTCCTGATCTCTGACGGCGATCATCTGGACATGCCGCTCGAACGCCTGTGCGGACGAATCGATCGCGAGGGGGTTGTGGTGGACGGTCGTTTACTCGATTGGGAAGCGCTGCGCTCGTTGCTCGAGCCCTATGAAGGTTGGGACTTCGAGCTTCACATCCCGTTCGAGCAGAGCTGATGAAGAACTGCCACCGGGTGGCGATGACAAGATCGTGAGCACACATCGCGCTGCCGATTCAAGGCCGGATGAGTTCCTGCACATGCAAGTCCACTCGCGAGCTCATCACGACGAAGTGAGTGAACAGTTTGGTACTAAACTGTTCACCTTTGGACGATATTCATGTCAAATCGGCGCGAGGGTGAGCTAGAGGATTGGAGACGCAAAATCTCTGATAGAGGGATCGCTTCAGTCCGTGCAGAGGTCGCGACAATGCTTGAGGCAAACCGCGTAATTGCGCTCGTTGCAATTACTGAATACGAGGAAATCCAATTGGCTGCACGTCACTCGGAGCAGATGGGAAAGCTAGACGATGCTTTAAAGGAGCAGGAGAAGGGCAACAACATTCAGTGGGGAGTTCTTGCTGTTCTGGTCGTGACGATGCTGGTAGCAATCACGACTTGCCGACGTGGTTGAACCGCTCTAAAGTGAACAGATGACTAGCGAACTGTTCACCTCCGAAGGCCAGCGCAAGTACCTCGACGACGCCGAGCACGACCGGTTCCTCGCCGCCGCCTCCGCGCTCGAACGTGGTGAGGTGCGCACGCTGTGCACCACGCTCGCCTACACCGGCTGCCGGATCTCCGAGGCGCTGGAGCTGACCGCCGACCGGGTTGACCTGTCCAGCCAGGTCATCACCTTCCGATCGCTCAAGAAGCGCGGCAAGACCCTCTACCGCTCGGTGCCGGTGCCCGAGAGCCACCTCGACACGCTCGATCTCGTCCACGGGCTCAGGAAGGCCCAGAGAGCCAGGGGTAGGGGTCAGAGCACCTCCTTATGGTGTTGGGGCCGCACGCAGGCCACCAAGCACGTCTGGGCGGTCATGGATGCTGCGGCGATCGCCGGCCCGCAGGCATGCCCCAAGGGGCTACGCCACGGGTTCGGAGTGCGGCTGGCGATGAAGACCCGTAACCCGCGCCTCGTGCAGCGGATGCTCGGTAACGCCAGTCTCGAGACGACGGCGATCTACATGGACGTCGTGGGGCGGGAGGCGCGCGACGAGCTGGCGCTGACGTGGTGAGTGCTCGCCACGTTTCGCAGAACGGTCATTCAGCGCAATGCAACCATCTGTCATTTGGCAGAGAACCACACCAGCCACTCGCATTGAGAGTCGATCCATGCTTTCGGGTACCTCTAGCAGTCCTGCTCTAGAGAAAATGGCAATCATTGAAATTATTGTCTATCACAATCACACTGGCAAACTTCATCAACAATCCATGACTGTAGAAATATGACGCTAGCTATTGTTGACCATACGGGCAAAGCCACATCAATTTCTGCGGACACGCTCCTAACTACCACGAATAGAAAAGGAATAGAAAGAGACGGAAATACCAATGCCATCGTGCCTGGAGCGTTGAAACTATTCATTCTAAGTGCGGATCTGTGCCTATGCTTTGCAGGCGCTAACTTAGTCGCAATTAAACTCCTGAGAGAAATATTTCAAGAGGGCATACAGAACGACCTAGAGCCGTTGAAAAGAGCGATCTCTAAAACACACAATTCGTCGATAAAAAATAAACATAAAGCCACCGACTTCTTGCTCTGCCTAAGAAAGCAAAAACTATCTCCTATTTGGAGAAATGGCGGATATCTCGAAACGCACGACAACTGTCATATCGGAAATAGCCACGCGTATAATTCAATAGACGCCGATAGCGCCGACAGAAGAAGCATACAAGACTTAACAGACCACTCAGACTTTCCGACGGTTGGGGGGCTCGTTCTCTCAGTTTCAGACAACGGTAAGTATTTCCACTATTCGTACTCGGTAAATTTTTCCGCACAGAATACTGAAGAGGCAGACGCTAGTTTCGGCTTTCAGTGGGTAACAATTGCAGCAAACGTTCCGTTTCCCAGACTAGGCATATATTTTATAGGCGGTGAATTTGGATGTTTGTATGATCCCTTGAATCACTACGAAACGATAGTCATCGAGGCTCAATCAATTGAAATTTTTAAGGAAGTGGCAGCGCTACATAACGCTTGCCACATTGACATAGGGACTGAACTGATTACTGCAGGCGACTCTATACCAATGATATTTCACTGTCCTAACGGAAATTCATCGTGAGATGGCCGAAGATCCCATTGTGTCGTTCTCGAACCACAACCCTAACAAATACACTGGAGCCGTCATTAGCGCGCCGGGCGCAACCGTGAATGCCTCAGGACGCACCTGTCGCGCCAATGCAGTTCAGTTCAGCGCTGTTGTTAGTTCAAAACGGGTGAGGCTGCAAAAGAATGTGTGTGTACTATAGATAGTAGCTTGTACTCGCAACTTTGGCAGGCCGACGATGAGC
>ENA-ORXR01000097-ORXR01000097.1-marine-metagenome-genome-assembly--contig:-NODE-97-length-132198-cov-16.492813_pt1 | contig 132198 bp, 89 predicted proteins | sample MGYA00237866_ERZ511479 | MGnify/ENA metagenome assembly ERZ511479 | reverse complement strand
TCGGGGGTATTTTTATACCTTTTTTTATCCACAATTAACTAGGAAATAAGTGATTGCCAATTTACAGGGACTCCCTATTTGTTTTTTTTTGAACCACATAGGGCCTGCTGCGCAACGGAAGACAGGCATGAAGAAAACATTTAATTATTTATACTAGGCATTGCTTTAGGCAATGACGTTCATTAAACATTAATCACTGATCATTAAACATTATTTAGTATGCTATTCGTAATTAATCCAGACAAGAGGTAATGACGCTATGTGTCAATGTGTTTTTTTTAAACCACAAAAGAAATCAACAACAAAAAGGGGCAACTTTCGCTGCCCCTTTGATAACATAGTTCTAAATTATTTGGGTATTCTTTTAATTCGTTGATGCTAGGGTAAGCTGATCATAGTTAAATTCGATTACTTTCATTTGGAGTCCAGGGATCATCATTAATTCTGCTACGAGTTCATCCATTGAGCCACGGTAGTTTAAGCTAATTGTACCGTTACCGTCTTTGTATGATTTCCCGATCAGTCTCGCATTTTCAATAGTACTAATATTGTTTTCCAGTTGCATTAACGCTTCGAAGCTAACATCCTCAACATTCAATGAGAGTAATTGCTCATCCGCTTTTCTTTCCTTGATTTTATCCTGATAAGCCATCATCATGTCCGTTTGCTTAGTAAGGAGGTCAACAGATTCAAAGATGGAATACTCCACAGCATCCTCCATTGCTTTTGAACCAAAAATTGCAATAGGAGTACTGCCATTGAGAATTGGTGCAGGCTTAGAGAATTTGCGTTCTACAGACTTTGACCAAACCACAGTTCTAGTTTCCGGATCAACAATTTTAAGGATGTAACCAATGTGTGCCCGCATAATTCCAATTCCGAATACGTTGACGAAATCACTTTCGTATTCAGTGATTTCACCAGTAATCAGTAGTTGGGCACCATACATTTCTCCTGACTTAGGAGCGTAGTCAGCCTTGGTAACCCCCTCTTCCGCCAATTCAATTTCGTAAAGGGCGTCGTTGAGCTTATTTCCACTTTCTAATAGGTGGAAACAGTCAGATTCCGACAAGGCGTTCATAAGCATTACACCCAACTCATCTCCTAGTTTGTAAATAGGTTCGATGTACTGCCCATCCCAGGCTACTTGTCCCGGGCGACTGATAACATCATCAGTGGCAGCCTCAAAACGTGCAACGGAGATCCGTGGACGCTCTTCTACGGGTTTGTCGAGGCACTTACAAAGCGTTTCCTCAAATTCTGATTTCTGTTTTTTTCTTTTTTTGCGCTTTTGTGCTAAAGCATCTGTCGTACCTGCTCCAAGAATAAAGAGCAGTAGCAATAAGTGTAAAATTACTTTTTTCATAATTCATAGTTTTGTGGATCACAGTAGTATTCAGACATACTAGTGGAACCCTATAATTAATAAATCGGTATATTTATTCTAATAGATGCTTGTTCTTTTACAGAACAAAAAGTAAGTGGTCAAGGAAAATAAGTTATAGATACTAACTTATTATTCATACCATTGCAAGCGGCATGCCAAATTATATTACACAGAATTAATTTAAGAAAAAATTAAGTTTTGAATTAGTAACTACTAGCCTTTTATTCAATTCCAAATTGAATTAGAGTCATTTGAAAAGTAAAAATGTTTGTGTATTATTCTTGATAAGTTGAGAACACATTATCCAGAGGAGTGCGTTTTACGGTTGTCTGACCTTCAGTGATCTACTGTAAAATGACTCATAGTATCGAGTATCTAAGTAGTGAAAAGCAATTATTAAGGTTGAAATTGATATTTAAAGATACAAATAATAACTAGACACAATTGATAAAGCAGTAATTACCTACAACGAAAGGAAAGGCTATACAAGGAATGCTTTTAGGTTACCTAGTCTCATAATTTTACAAATCCGCTAGAATTAGGTATAAAAAAACCGGTTTGACGAATTGTCCAACCGGTTTGTAATTAGTGTCTTTTAAAATTAATTTAAAGTACATGAAGCATTTGGATCAACAATTTTCCAAGCAACTTCTGCAGCATCACATGTATCTTCAGCTTTAGATTTAGAAGATTCAATCTGTGTTACTACAGTTATGTCTTCTGTTCCGTTATTGTAAGTACAAGTGCAATCACGTTCTTTACTACATGAAGATAGTGCAAAAATCATAATTGTTGTGCAAACTAAAATGCAATTTTTCATCTCTGTTAATTTGAAATTGTTAATTAATGCCGCAAAACTAGAGCTTTTTTTTAAAGAACAAAAATATTTAACATTAATTCTAATCTTTACTGCAACAGACTGTACAATTTGGCAAGAATATTGAGGTTTTAAATTAATCAAACGTTAATTTTTAGAGTATTCCTTGTTTTATACTCAATAAAAAGATAATTTTATAGTTCATCTATCTAAGATCAGGTTTTTCTACTCAAGAAATGCTACCTGTGCAATCCTCTTTTCTCTAATTTAGAACAGCTAACTTTTATGCTGGTTTATTGTAATTATGCAATAACCAAGCGATTGAATAATGTATTGAATTATGGAAGCTAAAAATCAAGAAGAACAAGAAAAAAGAGAAAGGAAAGGACTAATAGGTTCGTTCATTTATACTGTTCTTTTACTCATAGTATTATTGTTCCCACTTTTAAGTTACCAGATCCCTGCCCCCGGTCAGGAAGGTATACGCATCAGTTTTGGACAACCCAATCAAGGCGATGGCACCGCTGTACCCCTAGGCGAACCCATTCCAGAAACAAGTGCCGAGCCATCAGAACCAACCCCAGAACCCACTGAAGCAGAAAGCCCACCACAGGAAACAGCACAAGCAGAACCAGCACAGCCTACAGAGCCCATCGCTGAAGCCACCCCTCCCCCAGCAGCCGAAAAGCAACCAGATACCCCTATCAAACAAAAAGTAGTGACTGCAGACAACAGCAAAGAGATCGCAGCCGCCAAGGAAAAAAGAAAACAGGAAGAAGAAAAAAAGATCAGAGATACCAAAACTGCAAAAGAAAAAGCGAAAAAAGCAAAAGAGAATACAGAAAAAGCTAAACAAGTTGCTGCTAAGCAAGCTGAAGAAGCAGAAGCTGCTAAAAAACTAGCCGCTGAAGAGGCCAAGCGAAAAGCAGCAGAAGCCAAAGCATTGGCAGAAGCCAAAAAGAAAGCAGACGAAGAAAAGAAATACCAAGAAACTAAAGACAAATTTGGTAGCATGTTTGGACAAACAGGCAGCCAAGGAACTTCAGGAAAACCAGGAGATGCGGGTGTTGCTAACGGCGATCCCGATGCAAAAATCTTAGAAGGTACTAAAAGTTATGGTCAGGGAAGTAAGGATATTGGTGGTGGCTTGTCAGGAAGAGGCGTTGTCAAACGCCCAAGCCTTAAGGATAATAGCCAGAAAGAAGGTAAGGTAAAAGTCGAAATCTGTGTGAATAAGAGTGGAAAAGTGATCAAAGCAGAGTATTCTCAGTTTGGTTCTACTACGATTGATACCGATTTGATAGCGCTTGCCGAAACTTCAGCTAAACAATACATTTTCACGCCTAGTGCAAACCCTGAACAGTGCGGAGAAGTCTTAATCACGTTTTCGCTTCAATAATCAATGGGAGCATACAAGGACACGCTTGACTACCTGTACACCCAACTCCCAATGTTTCAGAGAGTTGGACCGCAAGCATTTAAAAAGGACCTGACGAATATCACCGCCTTGTGCAAAGCCTTGGACCAACCGCAAAAACAGTTCAAAGCCATACATATTGCTGGTACAAATGGTAAAGGCTCAACAGCTCATATGCTCTCTTCTGTCTTGCAGGAAACCGGTTATTCAGTTGGATTGTACACCTCGCCGCATTACAAGGACTTCAGGGAACGGATCAAGCGTAATGGCAAGCTAATCTCTAAGAAGCACGTTGTAGACTTTGTAGCGACGCATAAAGCACTTTTCGAGGAGATACAACCTTCCTTTTTTGAAATAACTGTAGCGCTAGCCTTTCAATACTTTGCAGACCAAAAAGTCGACATCGCCATTATTGAAACTGGTCTTGGTGGTCGACTAGATTCAACCAACGTGCTCCACCCTTTACTGTCCATCATTACCAATATCAGCTTGGATCATCAGCAATTCCTAGGAGATACACTTCCCGAGATTGCTGGGGAAAAAGCAGGCATCATTAAACCTGGTGTCCCTGTCATCATTAGTGAATACCAGGAAGAAGTGGCAACCGTTTTCAAGGAAAAAGCAGCAGCTGTCAATACTACAATCTGGTTTGCAGACCAGGAATATCAAATTGAGCTCCTAGCAAATACCTTAAAGTATTCAAGCTATTCAGTCACAACAAACGATGGCCCACAATTCGAAGAATTAAAATTGGGGCTTACTGGTAATTATCAACAAAAAAATCTAGCAGGGGTCCTAAAAGCTGTTGAATGGTTGGCCGCAAATGGTTTTCAAATTTCAGATAAGCATACGCTTTCGGGTCTTCGAAAGGTGGCCCAAAACTCAAGGATGTTAGGCCGGTGGCAAGTGATCGACACCAATCCTATAACCATTTGCGAGAGTGCTCATAATGCAGGTGGTCTAGCCTTACTGAAGGAACAATTACAGCTCCAATCCCACGATCAACTGCATTTTGTATTTGGAATGGTCAATGATAAACACCCTAGTAAGGTGATTCCGTATCTTCCTAAAGATGCCACCTATTACTTTGCCAAAGCCAATATTCCAAGAGGTATGGATGCTCAAGAATTGACTACGATCATGAATGCTGAAGGCTTGAAAGGCAACGCCTATAAATCGGTAAAGAAAGCGTTTAAGGCAGCTCGAAAGCAAGCGCAACCCAATGACTTAATACTTATTGGTGGTAGTATTTTTATCGTGGCTGAAGTGCTGTGATGAACTCGCTGATTTCCTTGATCGCTTTCCGGCCTTCAGGCAAGTATTTCCAAGATATATGAAACACATGCATACACCCTTGCCAAACTTTCAATCGAATATCTGCTCCAGCTGCTGCATACCGTTTAGCAAGCAACACCGAATCATCCAATAGGATTTCCTCACTTCCAACATGCACTAGAACTGGGCAAAGTCCTTTCGGATCAGCAAATATCGGAGATACCCCAGGATCAGTTGTCGCGTAACTGCCAGCATATAACTTCCCTATAGTTACCATATGTTCTCCTGCAAGCACAGGATCACTGTCTTCTTTTGTCGCAATAGATGGATTTGTGCCGGTAAGATCCGTCCAAGGTGATAACAATACCAATCCGCCTACCTGCTTCTTCAACTGTTCTTTAATGGCTAATACTGCACTTAAAGCCAAGCCACCACCTGCCGAATCTCCAGCAACGATGATTTCTTTGGGTTTATAACCTGCTTTAACCAGCCATTTGAACACGCCAATCACATCATTTTTACTAGCAGGATAGATATATTCCGGCACCAGCTTATAGTCTATTGCCAGTGTTTTGATACAAGCCACTTCTGCAATCTTGCCCGTCAATCCACGATACGCCTTTGCACTTCCTCCCACATGACCGCCACCATGCACATATAGTAATACCTGATTGGTTTTGATCTTCGGCGGTATCACCCATTCCGCATTGCAATCATTGACCGTAATTTCTTCAAATCTCACTTTTGCTGGTGGCTTAAATCGCGCGGTTACTCGATTCGCCCATTTCCTTAATAACAATGGATCAAACGCTCTCCCTTCATGCTTTTTGACCAACTGTCGCTTCTTTCGAAGGAGGTAATGCTGTGCAATTTTTGCCCGAATTCTCATGGGTTATTTTTCTTGTTAAACAGATTCTTGTTGTAAATGTTGCAGGAATGGTTGAAGGTGCAGCCTTGCGGCGCTTTTTCTAATTCCAAGGCGCAAAATTACCAATTTTATCCCAGAAATTCGTAGGTCCAAATGTATCTCTAATTACTAGGCGATTCGGTGTCAAGTCTTTTGTCTTTGTGTTTTTTTAGGGGCAATGCCTCAGTCGTACCTCCTTCGTCACCCTGCTATCCGGCACTCTCGTAGCTGCCAACACACTGGCCTAGGCGCCTACGTTCAAACAACACCTACTATCAGTTTGCCGCAGCATTATGAAATTATATAGTTGGGAGCCATTTAAGTAAAAGAGCAATCAGCATCGCCATCCTGTATCCTCAAGGGATTTGTACTTAGAAAGGGTGCAAACTCCTTAGTTACAATGTAATGTCGTTGGAAGTTTCGCTTCAAGTAAAACGGGGTCTTGTTTTCCTGGATATAGGTGACCAGATCCGGATGAAATACCGTCAGCATATTAGCTTTAAAGTCAAAGAGATACTGGCGAATTACTTCAAACATTTTACTAGCATTCTCCTTGTCGAAATAAGCATACGGTACTTTTACATTTTGATCTCTTACAGACAACAGCAGGAAACCAATCAGCTCCTCCCCTTCCTTCACTTTTAAATAGATAAACTGAAATCGGTTGGCAACAGAACTGAAGTGATACCGTTTTGAGTCCTTGTCTTCTGGGCCTTCCTTGAGCCAAGGATTGTTGTAGATCCATTCTATCTCCGCTTGATTACGGTTCATCAGTTCCCCTGATTTTCGGGAATGAATAAACTGCCAACTGGCTTCATCAATAGTAGTGACTTGTTCAGCTACTACATTCGATTGTTTTTTGTGTAACGCCAACCTAAGACTATTAGGAATGTTCAACAAGGCATCTGACAACTGTAGGACCGGTTTCCACTTCTGCCATTTCTCATCTCTTTTTGGCAACAACTCACTCCAGTTAAAGCGTAAGTAGCCGCGCACGCCTACTGGTTGCGCTAAATCGACAAACTGCTTGGTGTAGTCGTACAATCCCTTTGCGGCCACAGTAAACTCAGTAACGAGTATTCGGTGATCCCAGGCATCAAAAACAGTTTGAATCAGGCGTTTGGCAATTCCTTTGCCACGAAGAATGGGATTGACCCACATACAACTCAACCAGCCAACACGATACGTCCCTTCTTTGAAGTGTAATTCGTCTGGAAGCACACCGAGGTAAGCCTCCATCTTGTTATTAAAGTAGACTAAAACCAAAATCACATCATCTGGCTGCGCCCTAGGATTTTCAATATGAGACAAGGCACGGTGACGGGAAATCGGAAGGACTGCCGACTCCTCAAATTCCTGAGAATCAATATAAGCTTTGAGTTCTTTGACTTTGAGTGGTCTTACCCTTATTTCCTCCATATCAGCGTCTTGTGATCTTGTGTTTACTGGTTGCCCGTTTAATAAGGTAATAAAGATATTCTGTTTTCACATTTTTCATAGCAGAATGCGTGTTTTTCTCCAAGGGAAACCGTTGATACTGGTTGTGGATGGACTCTATTTTTAGTCCCGCACCACCAAAAGTGATACATTCCGGCTCTTTTTGTTGTAATTGTTGGAAAAAGGCAGCACTCACACCATCATCAGTAAACGGAAATGCGAAGGACGGATGGGCGACACCAAACTGACCTCTGACAAAGGCGATACTCTCTAGTGTTTGATGGAGCTGTTCCTCAAGTGAAATCAAGTGATAACGGGGATGATCGATACTGTGTGCGCCAACTGTAAACCCTTGTTGTTGTAGGGATTTTACCTGTTGACTGGTCAGATATGGCTGTTCTTTTTCAAGGAATTCCCTGAAGGACACACCTTCTGTTTCCGCAATTTGATCCAGGAGGTGGCGATTCGGATATCGAATGTCTAGTAGCGCTTGTTTGTAGGTCTTGCTTGGTAGCGTGCTGCTTATCAGTTCAAGGGATGTTGCTGATGGCGTTGGGCATTGTTCAAGGAGAAGGCTTGCCTTATAGCGATACATCAAGTCTTTGTTGTCGACGAATGCTGAATTCAGAAAGAAGGTAGCTGGAATCCCTTTCCTTACTAAAATCGGTGCTATCGTTGTTAGACATTGCTTGAGACCGTCGTCAAAGGTAAGGTGGATCTGATTGGGGTGTGGGGATTGACTGAAGGTCTTTAAATCAACAAAAGTGAATTCCTTACTTAGCCATTCCAGATCCGCTATAAACTTTTTAGTGGTAGGTACTGGGTACAGGTGACTGATGTGGGCTAGTCTGTTGTCGCTTACCGCATGATAAAACGGTAGGAGTGGTGGCGCTTTAGAAGTATTCAGCAACCACTTTTGAGTGACTAGAGGTGAACCTATTCTGAGTATCTGGAGTAGCAGTGTTTTCAAACTATGGATTTGGTTTTAAACTACTTTGCTGGTACCAGTAGGTGAGTATTCCGATTCCAATGGTGACGAGTAAACTATATCCTAGCAAGCCAAGTAGTGGAAAGACGTCATATTGCAATCTGAAAGATCCTACATTATTCACTATATAGAAAAAAGTCATTGGTGGCAGGACCGTCATCAAGAACAACTTTAAGTATTTTGTAATAGTAATTCGCCGAAAGGCCATAAAAGCACCTAGTAAAGTAGCAACTCCTAACACCAAATACGCTTCTTCAAATTGATTGTCGAATACCCATAAATTAAATATTGACACCATGAAAAGAAAATGGACAAACAGAAACACCAAAACGGGTAAGAATGAGGATAATGAAAACAAAATACCAGTCATAGGCAATGCCAATAAACCTACGATCGTAAAAAAGAAAAGCGGCTGAAAGTCATCCTTAAGAAGAAATCCTTGATTATTCTTTTGTCGTTTTTTCAGAAAATAAATTCTTTCCGATATAACACTGAATCTGTCATCTTTGGTCAACGTACTAGGATACTTTACTGATAGCGATTCAAGAGAAATTCCATATTGATCCAGCAGTTCATAAATCTGGGACTTTTCCAATTCAGCCTTACCCAAAGAATAATCCGATAGAAGTTGTTCATCATTAACTAGTTGTTCATACTCAATTAATGCTCCGACTTTATATTCCACTGTTTTATTAAACACCCAAAGATTGAGTGCAATTGATAAACAGCCCAGCCAATACAGTAGCACCGTATGCATTGAAGCTTTAAATGAAGTAGATTGTAGTTTGTATTGAGATAATTTGTAGCCCCAAAACAAGACGGCAAAACCAGCCAAAAGCAACGAAATGAATTGCACCCCATCAAGTGAATTAGACGTAGGTAACTGACCGATAGTCAAAGGATAAAGGTAAGGCGCAACAAAGGCAAATATATTCCCGATAAGGGTAGAAAAAATAACTATATAGTGTATCCTTGTCCTCCAGATTACCGGATGATTTTTCAACAGGTATTGGTCTATTCGATTGAGAAGATTCCAGTTTTTCATACACTTTAGTTGCCGCTATCGGATAGTGATTTGTGAGATTGTTTCTTCCTAAAGATACAAGGAGAACACCCAAGTGGCAAGCAGCCAATTATATTTAACAACTATTTAATTCTTGGATGTTAAAAGAAGGCTTTATTGCACCATCAGTCTACCCTCATGCGTCTTGCCGTGCTGCGTAATATTGAACACATAAATCCCAGCAGTTTGTAATGCAGGAAGCTGTAAAACAGCAGCCGCCCCTTCCTGTTGCAATACCAGTCTTCCAGAAGGATCATACAATGCAAAGTGGTAAGGCGATCCCTCAAGACCATCCGTAGAGATTTGAGTAGCGACGCCTTGCGTAATCAGATTCGGATACAATCGGACAGTGCTTTGTGGGAGATCCTCTACACCAACCGGCAAATAGTCGTAACACAACACTGTAAAGTCCTCGTGATCAGCATCGTAGTAGCCAATACCACCAACATAAAATCGGTTTGGTGATGTTTGTGAATGCGCAATACCGATGGCCTCATTATCTCCGGTTTGACTAGCTTTGAAAGTAACCGTTGCTCTGGAAATCCCATTGACCAAGTGATAAGAATTGACAACAAAACTATCATCTGTCCCAGTCGTTTTAATTGCCCCAGCAGTGTAGAGGATGGTATCGACATTGTCAATGGCAAGCGCATTGATGTGGTTCTTGATGTCTGTGTTGAGATCATGTCGCCACAATTCATTACCACTACTGTTATAACTCACTAACACCGAGTTTCTTATTGACGCGGTATCATCACTTCTACAAGCAATTACAGCATTGCCATTATCTGCTATGTTAAGTTCGTGCACCACTTCGTCATAACCAGCAGATACTGAGTTTTCCCACTGTAAATTCCCTGACAGATCGAGACATTGGAGGATAGCATCATCGCCATCAGCAACACTTTTAAATCGACCACCAGCATAGACTTTACCGTTATGAACTGCGATGTTTGTAAATCTATCATTCTCAGCTTCACCGTCAAAGTAGACCCAGTCCAGGTTACCTGCAGGTGTAATTTTGTAAACTACAGCGTCAAAGTCAAGCGTATCTGTAGACGCTTTGCCTGCAATGTAGATGTTTTCGTTGGCGTCAAAAGCGATTTCAAATCCCTCATCATCTTTTGGGTGGGTTTGGTACTCAATCCACAATAGATTGCCGGATGGGTCGTATTTCAACAGTAGTATTTCGTTATCACGGACGCCTGTTGAATCGATATCGCTGTATCCGAGAACATAGGTCTCGAAACTAGAATTTACTAGGATATCTGTTGGTTTGTCTTCCTCCATTGCCCAGTGATTGTAGACCTTACTCCATTTGATAGCACCAGAAGGCTCATAGACAATAGTCTGAATGTCATTATTTAAAAACCCGGTAACATAGATATTATTTGCAGGATCGGTAGTCACTGCTACCGCTTCATCTCTTTCATTACCATCAGTACCAATCGTATCCATCCACATAAAGTTGCCATTGGCATCTGTTTTGACCACCATAAAGTTTTTTCTCCTATCCTTCTCATAGGTGTATCCTACTTGAATAATGTTGTCTTGCCGATCAACAGTCATATCATTAATCACATCACGGTTGTCCCCTATCCCAGTGTAGAACTCATTAAACTCAAGATTTCCTGCTAGGTCATATTTGATGAGCATGGCATCTTCCTGATTGGCACCATTCGCCCCTCGGCCTATAGCGAGGAGTTTTGAGTCGTTCGAAATGGCCAATGCACTGATTTCATCAGTATGGTCACCTGTTCCTGCAAACGATTTTAGCCATTGCTGTGTACCTGCACTGTTATACTTGATCAACACCAAATCTCGTTGCTGTCCGATTTGGTGGTACCCGCCGACATACACATCTTGTCCTTGCATAATGATATCTCTTGGTCGGGCGTCATTGATTCCATAAGTAATGTTTTCTTCAATGGTTCCATCACTAGCTGCCAATTTTAGTGTACGCATATTGAAGTAGGTCTGGCTGGCTACCCTTGATCTTGCTGCAATCCAAATTTGAGTGGCGTCGCCAGTTATAGCTTCTGGTCGGTCATCTTCAGCACTATCATAGGATTTATCCCAAACAGTAGTTCCATTAGCGGTATTGATCTTTCTGATTAGAAGATCATCATTGGTAGCATTGAAGTTTCTACCAACAGCATAGAGGTCATTGCCCATTAAGTGTAGATCGGAGAATCGATCATCTCCTAAATTATTGTTGATGTTACTTGTCCACTGAATATTGCCACTAGAATTGTAGGCAACAACTACCCCCTCATAATCTAATCCGATAGAGTATCGACCAGCAATATAGATTCTATCATTGCTATCAATGACCAAATCGTAGGGTCGATCACTTCTTGTGCCAGAACTAGTAAAATTCTTTTCAAATAGGAAGGTTCCCGAAGGATCATACTTCACTAGTGTAATTTCAGTATCACTTGGAGCCACTTCTGATTCTCCAACGACATAAATGTTATTATTAGAATCAATGGCTAATAGGCTAGCTTCGTCTTCATCCATATTCTTACCATCAAACAACTGGAGCCACTGTCTGGTACCTGCTGTATTATACTTGATCGTAATAAAATCATTATTGCTTGTTCCTACAACAATAACATCACCTGTATTATCCAATTGAATTTGGACGCCTTCGTCATCATCGTTTGCTTCACCCTGATAAACATCAGACCATAGTATTACACCTGTTGGAGAAAACTTAACGACAAGCAAGTCATGTTCATTTGCTCTGTTATAGGTATATCCAGTAGCATAAACATTACCTGAATTATCGGTAATCATATCTAACAAACGATCTGTTCTATCTCCAATTCCATTGTGATGCGCTTCCCAAACGAGGTTGAATTGAGCAGTAGCAAATACGGATAAAAACAAAAATGTAAATGGTAAAAAATACTTCATAACTTGGTACATTAAATCAAACTTAGGGGCGCGTACCAATGTACTAATTTTCAGTTAACTTTTCGTCATTAAAATGTAAGAAAAATGACAGAAAAGAATCACGCTGAAGTAAATATTTTAAGATGGTAATTTCTTAGATTTTTATGTCTCCCCAATTTTCTCCACTTTCAATCCTTCTTAATTGAGTTACTGTGATTCCAAATTGTCGGGCTAAGATCTTATGTTTGGTTTTACCTTTTGCAAGACGTTGTTTTAATAGTTTCACTTTAGATTCTGTGAGTTTGCTATTGTTTCTAACAGGCTTAGATCTGTAGGCTTTAACTCTGGGAGTGTTTTTTACATAGTCTTGCCAATAATCATCTGTTACCCATTTGAGGTTTTTTAAATGGTTGTTTGACCGATCATAATCCAGATGAATTACATTGGTGTGTATTTCTGACTCTGGCTGTAAAAAGTGTTCCGCAACAAATTTATGGACAAAAACGTGCCCATATTTTTCATCTTGTAATCGTACATTGACGGCTTTGTATCCTCTTTTGAGGGTACTGCCTTTCATCAGTTTCTCTTCTTTTGTGACTTTATCTGAGCTTTTAATCCTTCCATAATTAGAAATGAAGTAATCATTTCTTCTGGTAGGGTGGTTGAATGCCACTTTTACCCATTCTTCATCCCAAAAGCTTTTAATCAGTGTGGGCATTTTCTAGTTAGGTTTAGCAAAGCAAAAAAGGATATTACACAATCCTTGTTAATTAGAATTGGTTCTTCTTCCTTTTAGCTGTATTATATGTTCAAAAATTCAATCTATTCAGGTCGTCTCTAATTCTACCGGATGGTCTGGCAGCACTAAGATCAACAATCTGTCCTTCGGGGTCGATGAGTATGAATTGGGGTAGGCCTTTTAAGTGGTAACTTTTAGCTAATACAGAATTCCAGGCGCCATCAACAAAAAACTGATTGCCACTGAGGTTCCAATCTGCCAAAACGCGTTTCCAAGGTTCTTTAGTATTATCGATGGAAATGCTTATAAATTCTATATTCTTAGTTTTATATTCTTCTTTCAATTGATTAAAGTAAGGGATTTCATGTTTACAAGGTCCACACCAGCTAGCCCACACATCAATGTAAACGTATTTGCCTTTAAAGTCACTAAGTTTCTTCACAATTCCCGTAGGGTCCGTAACTGCGAAGTCTGGTGCCATGCTTCCATCATCAATGTAAGCGTACTTTTGGACATAAGTCGAAATTGTGTCCTGATAAGCTTTATTATCTACTTCATTTAAAAACTTTATAATGAGTGGATTCATGGTTGGCGTACCATCTTCCATGATAAGACTTTTTACTACTTCCTTTTTCAAAAAAGCTGCTACTTCCTTATTTTTAAAGTACTTACCAATGAGATCATATTTCTTGGTGTGCCGTCCAGTGATTACCATTCCTAATGTAGGATTTCCAGGTACCTCACGTTCTACAATTCCATCAACTCTAAACCCAAAGTAGTCCGTAAGCAACTTTCTAAATTTAGGAAACAGCAGAAAGTTAGGATCATCAAGGTCCAAATCTTCAATGAAGTCCATGTTATATTCCTGAATTCTGTTCCAGTAAGTACTACTACCATATTTACTAGCTAAGGCTTTATAGTCAATATGATCCTGGGCCCAATCGATGTTAAGATAACTTTGTTCTTTTTTGTAAAAACTAGAAGTGATGTCTGCAATTGTATCTCTAGAATCTTTCAGGTGGCTCAATAACTGTTGTCTTTTGTGAATCAGAGTATCTGAGAAATCACCATAAGCAAGTTTAAACAGATGCCTCTTTTTCATAGACAGGTCATAATCCATCTGTATTCGACTTCTAAGATAATTATTGACTCCTGAACCAGTTCCACTAAAAACTATTGGATGTTCCTTATTTTCTAAATCAATTTGAATGCCAATACTATCGCCTGGAGACAGGAACATATCGTAATTTCTACCTCTAAATTTCATAGCATAGTAGCCATCCATATTCAGTTTGACTGTATCTCCAAAAGTATTATCATCAGAAACTGAGAATCTCGTCTTCGACTCTGCTCCCTCCTCTTTGTTTTTTCGTTCGAAAAGGATGGTTTTATCAGGCTTATCAAGAAAGATACCGCCTATATACACATATTCTACTTTAGGTCTTTTTTTACGGTTTACCCTTACTATTTTTTTCTTCTCCTTTAGTTCTTGTTGTTTTAGAGCATGAACCATTGAGTCTATCTCTGAAACTACAACCTGAGTTGTATCTAAAATTTCAGGACTATTAGACTGGTTTAAGTTTGAGTTTTGGGGCGGATTACAAGAAGTTAGATAAAATAGGATAACTACTAGAGCTATTATTCTATTTCCCATGTATGGATTTATTTACGTTGAACTGCAAATTTAAACAAAAAACAGCAATATCATAACGAATTAGGAAAAATTGACAATCTCACACACAGTAATTTATCACACATTAACAGGTACTTTAATATGTCGAATAATTAATTCTTTTCTTCTGAAATCTAATTTTATTTTATTTATATTTGCCCGGATCATTTATCTATAGCTTTTTGAATTTTGATTTTATATCAAAATAAATTTGTAAGTAAAATGCGTGACTTACAAAATTTATATCGTCCAAATATCCGAAGAGCCTAAGATTTTGTTAATTTTAGAATTCCTCAACAATCTTTCATTTTTTAAACTTTTAGTGATTATGATGATTATGTTCATCGCACTTGGAGCATTAGTAGGAGGGAGTGCTTTCATACTCTGTGCAAATTTATTCTCACAAAAAGGGAAAAGGTATTAAAAGATAATAGGGGTAGTAATTACCTTATGACTATTGCGAATCCGTATTAAATTTTGTCCCAAACCTTTAGAATCTAATAAAGAACTTTGCTACCCTTCAGCAAAGTTTTTTTTATGCCCGGTTTTAAACATGATATTCCGTCTTTTTATGTTTCAAAGCTTTCATTGCCTTGCTTAAACCGTCAAGTGTCAAAGGAAACATCTTATTTTCGAATAGCTCTCGTATAGCAACTGTTGTTTGATAATACCTCCAGGAAGGCGTCGGGTTTGGATTTAACCACACTACATATTCAAAATACTCCTTGATTCTTTGAAGCCAAACTGCCCCAGCTTCATCATTATAATGCTCTACACTTCCACTTTTATACATCAACTCATAGGGCGACATTGCTGCATCTCCAATAATGATGATCTTATAATCTTTGTTATACTTTCTTAGAATTTCTAACGTATTGACGCGTTCATTCCTGCGTGCATTGTCCTTCCAAACCGTCTCATAAATACAGTTATGAAAATAAAAGTACTCCAGATGTTTGAATTCATACTTTGAAGCAGAAAATAAGCGCTCACAGGTATCCACATGGTCGTCCATCGACCCCCCAACATCCATAAATAGCAATACCTTAACTTGATTTCGCTGTTCTGGTCGCATCGATAGCTCTAGCATACCAGCATTTTCAGAGGTTCTACGAATCGTATCATCCAAGTCCAATTCATCAGGCACGCCTTCTCTGGTTAACTTTCGTAACCGTTTCAACGCCACCCTAAAATTTCGAATATCCAGTTCTACCGTCCCGTCTAAATTAGCAAACTCCCGCTTGTCCCATACCTTTATAGCACTTCGGTTACGGCTTTTCTGTTGCCCAAGTCTAAATCCCTCTGGGTTAAACCCGTTAGCACCAAAGGGGGACGAGCCGCCAGTACCAATCCACTTATTCCCGCCTTCATGACGCTTTTTCTGTTCTTCCAGCAATTCCTGAAACCGCTCCATTAGTTTTTCGAGGCCACCCATTTTCTCAATTGCTGCCTTCTCTTCGTCTGACAGGCTTTCGTAGAAGTTTTGTTTCAACCAATCATCCGGGATATGTCGCTTGAAGAAATCAAAGTTAATCTCGTCCAAATCCTTAAAGAAATAACCAAAAATCACATCAAACCGATCCAGGAAGATTTCCTGCTTTACAAACACGGTCTTGCAGAGGTAATAAAAATCGTCAATATCAAACGAAACGACTTCCTGCTTTAGACTTTCCATTAGCGTCAAGTACTCCTGTAGACTTACAGGTAGTCCGTTTTCACGCATCAGATAGAAGAATTTCAAATACACAGTGCTCAGTTTTTAATAGCCTTTCAGCTTATGAAACAACAATTCGAAATCCTGCTCATTCTTTAGTAATGCTGACAAATGAGGCGGAAACGAATTCATCAGATCTATCCCGTCTAGCTCCTGTGCCTGAATTCGTTCAAACAACAACAACTTCATCCAATCTATCAGTTCACTTGTAGATGGTTTCTTTTTGAGATGCCCTACTTCACGAAGCCCATAAAACACCTTCATTGCGTTATCTACAAGCTCTTGTTCGATCTTCGGAAAATGAACATCCACAATCTGCTTCATCACCGCTGCATCTGGAAATCTGATATAGTGAAACAAGCATCGGCGCAAAAACGCATCTGGCAACTCCTTTTCATTATTAGAAGTGATAATCACGATTGGTCGGTGCTTGGCCTTTATCGTTGCTTGAATCTCGTAGCAGTAAAACTCCATTTTGTCCAGCTCTAGCAACAAATCATTTGGAAACTCGATGTCTGCCTTGTCAATTTCGTCAATCAACAAAACAACTTGCTCCTCCGAATCGAACGCCTCCCACAACTTACCTTTCAGGATATAATTGCCTATATCCCCTACTTTATCCGACGCCAATTGCGAATCTCTCAGTCGGGAAACCGCATCATAATGATATAGGCCCTGCTGCGCTGATGTCGTTGATTTTATGTGCCATGTGATAATCTTCTTGCCCAAAGCCTCAGCAATCTGGTGTGCTAGCATCGTCTTCCCTGTCCCGGGTTCGCCCTTCACAATCAAGGGTTTCTCTAGATGGATGCTCGCATTTACTGCCACCTGCAATTCTCTTGTGGCTATGTAATTAGATGTTCCTTCAAATTTCATGTATTCCTATTTCCAGCAAAGGTAGGAATTATTTGTTTGCTGTAACGTGATTTTTTATTTGGGGGTGCCGCTTTATAAAGTTGTAGCATAAAATGCTACAACCTTATAAAGCGTCGGGCTCCTCGGCACTCTCTACGTTCAAACAACGCTTCGCTACCTCATATCCCTCACCCGTTGCCATTAATACAACAGTATATAGTAGCGCCGGCAGAGGTGGACAGAGGGGACGACCGAAGGGAGTAGTGCGCAGCACCGAGCTGAACAGCGAGCCCGGAGAAGACCGACACTTGTGTATGACAATAGCAAGTGGCTGCCCCAAAGAATACAAATAACAAAATGCCTGTCAGCCACTACAACACAATTCAACCTAAAAACCTGTCGTTTTGTCACTTTAACTGACAGCTAGCGCACAAAATTTCAGAATTTGCGAAAAAATGACAGGTGACAAATCACAGAAATGGCTTGGCATACCAATTGTCCTTAGGTAATCGTATTTAAAAAAAACAAACAATTAAAATAGAATCGAAATGAGTAAAATTATTGGGATTGATCTGGGCACAACAAATTCCTGTGTAGCAGTGATGGAGGGAAATGAACCCGTAGTGATTCCTAATGAGGAAGGAAGAAGAACGACCCCTTCTATCGTAGCTTTTATGGACAATGGTGAACGTAAAATTGGTGACCCGGCAAAACGTCAGGCAATTACCAACCCTACCAGAACTATTATGTCTATCAAACGTTTTATGGGAGGAAAGTTTAAAGACAACGCAAAAGAAGCTAGCCGTGTGTCTTACAAAGTGGTGGAAGGAACAAATGGAACCGTAAGAGTAGAAATCGAAGGCAAAAAGTATAGCCCTCAAGAGATTTCAGCAATGGTACTTCAAAAAATGAAGAAAACCGCTGAAGATTATCTGGGGCATGACGTTACAGAAGCTGTAGTCACAGTTCCTGCGTACTTCAATGACGCTCAGAGACAAGCTACTAAAGAAGCGGGAGAAATCGCTGGACTAAAAGTGAAGCGAATCATCAACGAGCCTACAGCAGCAGCTCTGGCTTATGGATTAGACAAGAGAGATAAAGATATGAAAATCGCTGTGTATGACCTCGGTGGTGGTACATTCGATATCTCTATCCTTGAACTAGGAGACGGTGTATTTGAAGTAAAATCAACTAATGGTGATACACACCTCGGTGGAGACGACTTTGATTATGTCATCATGGACTGGTTGGCAGAAACATTTAAAACGCAGGAGAACGTTGATCTTAGAAAGGATCCAATGGCGCTTCAACGTTTGAAAGAAGCCTCTGAAAAAGCAAAAATTGAGTTGTCTTCTTCTATCGAAACAGAAATCAACTTACCTTACATTACAGCAATAGACGGTGTACCAAAACACCTTGTTGTAAAACTGTCACGTTCTAAATTCGAACAATTGGCAGATGACCTAGTCGCTAGAACACTCAAGCCATGCGCTAAAGCAATAAAAGATGCAGATCTTAGCAAAAGCGATATCGACGAAGTGATCTTAGTAGGTGGTTCTACACGAATTCCTAGAATTCAGGCTGCAGTTGAAGAGTTTTTTGGTAAAAAACCAAGTAGAGGTGTCAACCCTGATGAGGTAGTCGCCATTGGCGCATCTATCCAAGGTGGTGTATTGAGTGGAGACGTCAAAGATGTCTTGCTCCTTGATGTAACGCCACTTTCATTAGGTATTGAGACTATGGGCAACCAGTTTACAAAACTGATTGAGTCTAACACAACGATTCCAACTAAGCGTTCTGAAACCTTCTCAACAGCAGCAGACAATCAAGCATCTGTAGAGATCCATGTATTGCAGGGGGAACGTACTATGGCAAGAGATAACAAAACGATTGGTAAGTTCATCCTTGACGGCATTCCACCATCAAGAAGAGGTGGGCCAAAGATTGCTGTTACTTTTGACATAGATGCCAACGGAATCTTAAGTGTTTCTGCTAAAGATGAAGGAACTGGCAAAGAACAGTCAATAAGAATCGAAGCATCTTCAGGCTTATCGAAGGAAGAAATCCAAAGAATGAAGGATGAAGCAAAAGCCAATGAGGAATCAGATAAGGCAGCTAAAGAGGAAATTGACAAAATCAATGGTGCCGACTCTATGATCTTCCAAACTGAAAAGCAGTTAACTGAATTTGGAGATAAAGTACCAGAAGCTGAAAAAGGCAACATCCAATCCGCTCTTGAGGAGCTGAAAGTAGCGCATGCTGCAAAGGATATTGCTGGAATTGATGCTGCAATGGAGAAAATGAACACTGCATGGCAAGCTGCTAGTCAGCACATGTATGCTGGTGGACAAGAAGGCGCTCCAACTCCAGAAGGAGGAGATGCGCAACCAACAGCGGATGAGGCAGGTGCTACAGACAGTGCAGGAGGTAAAGAAGATGTTACCGATGTAGAGTTTGAAGAAGTAGACGATGCTAAATAGTTAAAGCCGCACTACAGCAATATGATGCGGGTTAAATAATTAACCATTTCAAAGGGTTGTACCAATCAGGGTGCAACCCTTTTTTATTGCTACTACTTTAAATATTTGTAGGAATTAAAGAGAATTACTCCACTCATTTAAAATTATTCTTATATTACATTTAATACCAAGCCCAACAGTTGGTATCAATCTAACATTCATCGCTCAAACACGCTACTATGCATTCCTCCTCACAGGTTACCCTTGCTTTCATTTTTTTATTTAGCACCACTATCCTAAATGCTCAGTTTGTCAATTTTGAAGACACCTGGAAAGAATTTCTAAGCGATAGTAAAACCTCCAACATCAGTAAACTAGTAGAACCTTCAAAGGATCAAGCAGAAAACTATGTTAAGTATTGCCTGATGTACGCCAATGATCATTTTTGTGCTAACGAAATCAACAATGCGGAACAGTTGATGCTCGACATCAAAACGATGGGAAAAGACAAGTATGAATCGATTCCTGACTTCAAACCCCGATATGAGGATCTAGGGGAAAAGATTGAAGCCTATCACAAAGTAGACAAAGCATGGAAGTTATACCTCAAAAACAAAACAGTATCCCATAGCGACTTAGAAATCAAACATGGTGGACGATTATGTGAAAAAGGTACGCTTGCAAAGTTTAACTACATGAAGTTTCATGCCACTTACTGTGATGCCGAAGTCGGAAAAGCGAAAGATCTATTTGAGAAGCGAGTCCTCAAACTCGCAGAAAACACGACACTGGAAATCACTGATGTGGAAGGATTAGCACCAAAAGTAGAAATGACTAAAGAACTGTTTGCTGGTTTGAAGAAGCTGGGGCCTGCTTGGAAAGAATGGATGGATACAGAGGAATCACCTGGTTTCGAAGGCGACTTGCCGCTTATTGAATGTTACGCTATTCCTAATATGAAAGTGTATTTGCTGAAGGCGGCTGTTGACTTATGTGCGAATGGCGCTGAGATGCTCACTAAAATCAATAAGCTAAAAGCTAAAAACGCACATCCTATTCCGACTGATGTGGCTGAGAAAATCAAATGGCTAGAAAAGGCGGCAGGTACATACAACGGTGATATGGCAGCGCTTAAAGCTGCCTGGAAAGAATTTGTTCCTACGGATACACTGCTTAAGAAAGCTACGTTTGGTGAATACTGTCACAAGGATGCTCAGATTAAAGCTTATGTCATGGAAGGTACAATCGAGGCCTGCGACAAGGGAGAACAGATGCTCAAAAATATTGGAGACGTAATGGAAGAGTTTGAACCGGAACTAGATGCCACTACCCTCGAAAAAATAGACAATCTTGAAAAAAAGATGGCCGACTATGAGAAAGACCTGGATCATCTAAACACTACTTGGGATGCTTTCTTGGAACAGAATGATACGTTAACAGAACCTCACGAATTGGTTAACTTTTACTGTGACAAAATTGCTCAAGTCAAGTCTTGGGCCATCAAGGGCCATCTCAACTCTTGTGATGAAGGAGAAGGCTACCTGAAACGTATTGAGGGTTTAAAGAAAAAACACAAATTGAAGTTTGATGAAGAGCTTTCCTGTCGCATACAACGGTTAGAAGGAAAAGTCTATCAATGTATTTATATCAAGCTAGTCCGACAAGCACAAAAGGAAACACACGAGGAACGAGAGAAATTCGGCCCTGTATCCTCAGCAAAAATGCAGTCGGCACTCAACAGTGATAAGCTGCCCTGTGAAACCAAAGTACAGTATAGCCCACTAGGAAAAATCGGAATTCGGTATACCATCTCTACATATCTCTGCCAGGATCTTGATTTGGCGAAAATGGGTGATCCCGAATATTATAAGAAGATTGCCACATGGGTCAATACTGAAGTCCTAACAAAGTACTGTGAAGCCACAATGCGCTGTAAAGAGAAGTTCTACATCTACCTGGAAGGTCATACAGATGGCCATGCCTTCAGAGGTGCGACTTACAAGCGATCACTGGATATACCTTCTGGGACTTACTATACACATTATCTCAATGGGCAGCCAACAGACAAGACAACCGATCGCACGATTACAACCTCACTGAAAGACAATAGAGAATTGGGTATCGCTCGTGCCTGGACGGTCAAGCAACAATTGGATTTTATGGCAGTACCAATAAGTATAGGAGCTTACGAACACTCATCGGCTGAAAAAGGAGGGCAATACCGACGGGTAGAGATTGATCTCAACATCACAAATCTCTTGTTAGATTTCTATGAAAAGCGATTGAAAGAGCTCGTCAAGAAATCAGGAATTGGGGTGCGTCCAGAGCCTTGCTAAACGATTTTATAAACAGAACCTTATCTTTACTCTAAAATTTTGTTAATTCTGTAGAATTAATAGGCAAACTTGGAAGAAAGCTATTAACTTGCTTAAGTAAAATTTATAATAAAGAAACTATGGCAAAATCAAGAGCAACTGGTTGTACAAGATTCATCTTTGCAATGTTAATTATAATCCCTTTGGCTTATGTAGCCAGCATGATGATCACTGGAGATACAGTCGATTTTAAATCAGTTCTCAATAATTTATTGGGAAACAAAACAGAAATAAAAGATTCCAGGCCTGACAAAAATGATAAAACTGTCTCCTATAAAGACAAATTAGATCAAACCAGCTCCTCTAAAGATTTAAAAACAATTGGTGACTTTAAAGATCGAATTGAAACACTTGAAGCCCAAATAAAGGATAAGGATGAAAAAATAGAGTATCTTTTTGATAAACTACAGAAATCTGAAATAGAGTTGAAGGCAGCAAAACGAAAGCTATCCAACTAAACATAGCCTTCATATTAAAACATCTTATACTGCAAAACAATATTAAATAATCCGTTAGTGGTTTATTATTTTTGATTGGAATAACCACAAATGAAAAAAGTATTACTATTTCCAGGGATAGATGCACTTGACGATACTAGCATCAGACAACAATGTATGCATATACCTGAAGTTGTCACAAGAATTGCCGAAGCGCAATCCGTTCTAAACGACATTAACTTACCAATCAATTTGGCTCATATCATGACTGAGAAATCAGTAGATTCGTTTGATTGGGTGGTTGGTTTGTCATTAGCAGCAATGGCTACACAAGTTGGCATTTTTGATCGTTATCTTAACGATGGTCACCAGCCAGATGCGCTTTTAAGTATGTCTCAGGGAGACTTAGCAAGAGCGGTGTGTGCTGGAGTCGGTTCCTTCAAAGAAGTGTTTATGGGGCTTGTCTTATTTGCAAAAGGCATTAAAAAGATTGTCGGATCAGGATTGACTTATCAGGTAACCGTTGAAGGGCTCATTGCGGACTGGGAAGATCAGTTTAAACTTGAGGAATTCAATATCACAACTTCGGTATATCAAACGAACCATGCCAATCTTTATTCTGGCTCCATCAAAGAGTTAAAGCAATGGTTGCTTCACCTTGATACTATACCAGGACTAAAGTACCAATCCCTTTCGAAGATTCCGGTTGCCTTGCATCACGAATCACTTAAGCCTGTTGCGCTTTCTATTCAGCGTCATATTCAAAAAAACATAAGTGTAAAACATCAGCGATTTCCTATCTACTCTACTGTTTACAACAAATATCTGGTAAAAGAGGAAGAATTGATTGAGGAGATGACACTAAACATTTACGGTGTCGTTCACTTTAAACAATCTATTCAAACCATAACTAAAAATGAGTCGATAGAATTTTTGAACATAGGGCCTGCTGCAACTTTACTTTCATTTATAAAACAAATACTACCAGAAGATAACACCTGTAAACTGAAGGATTACTTCAATGAAATTGTAGTCCCATTGAAAAATTAAAGATGAAAAAGATAAAACAATTCTTTACTGGATTAAAGGTGTTCTATTACCTGATTAAGTTAGCGATATTCCCTGGAAAAAACATCTATACTGTCATCAACCTAGGTAATGTAATCAGCGAATCTGAAGCCGCCTCCAAAGCCACTCAAAAAGTATTGGAGGACGATCGCGCCAAGCAACTAGTCCAACATCGCTACGGCTCTGGCATTCCCAATAGTGAGGAACTACTCTCCTACCCTGAACACAGTTTCGGGTACACCCTTGGGAAATTTATGCAGGCCAATGACTTAGGACATTACCCTATTCCCATAGATCCAAATTATTCAGATGATGTGTATGTCAGAGAGCGCAGAAGACAATTGCACGATATCATTCATGTTGCGATGGGCTGGGATACTAGTCTTGTAGGCGAAGCCAAAGTCAACGCATTTGTTGTTGGACAGGCGGCATTTCCTATTTCTGTAATTATTTCTGCGGGGGTTTTAATCCTCAGCATTTTTAAATTCCCTGGCAAAGTCCAACAGATTTATCATGACATTATGGCCGCCCATCTCCTAGGAAAAAACAGCCGTTCCATCTTTAGTATCAAGTGGGAAGAAATCCTTGATCAACCAATTGAGTATATCAGGGAAGTGTTGAAAGTAGCGCAAAAGGAATTAGTATAAATTGTTATTAATTCTAAGATAAATAGATTCATAATTCTGTTCAGAATAACACCATTTCTAGCATATCAAACATAAGTTTTAGCATAATATCATACCTGACAATGAGTGGTACAAGGCAATTTATTCAATTTTAATTATGATCAATGCTGTAATTCTTGCTTAATTCAACTACATCACACATTTAACAATTAAAAGTCGTACCTTTGCACCCTTAAAATATCAACCATTCAAATGGCAAAGGAAATTAGAAACATCGCAATTATTGCGCACGTAGATCACGGTAAAACGACACTAGTAGATAAGATTCTCTACCAATGTCAACTCTTCAGAGAAAATGAAGAAAAATCCGAACTTATTCTAGACAACAACGATCTTGAAAGAGAACGAGGGATTACTATCCTGTCTAAAAACGTCTCTGTAGAATACAAAGGGGTAAAAATTAACATTATTGACACACCTGGTCACGCCGATTTCGGTGGTGAGGTAGAGCGTGTCCTTAATATGGCAGACGGTGTACTGCTGCTTGTTGACGCCTTCGAAGGCCCAATGCCACAAACCAGATATGTACTGTCGAAGGCGATTGCCCTGGGAAAGAAGCCATTGGTTGTTATCAACAAAGTAGACAAAGACAATTGTCGTCCTGAAGAAGTACAGGAAGATGTGTTTGAACTAATGTTCAACCTTGAGGCAACAGAAGATCAGTTAGAATACCCAACTATTTACGGTTCTTCCAAGCATGGCTGGATGGGCGAAGACTGGAAAACTCAAACAGATGATATCACTTACTTACTCGACAAGGTAATAGAGTATGTTCCCGCTCCTGAGATTGTAGAAGGAACCGTTCAACTGCAAATCACAAACATCGATTATTCTAAATATATTGGTCGGATTGCAGTAGGAAGAGTGACTAGAGGTGAGATTTCAGTCAACCAACCTGTATCTCTTGTAAAGAATGATGGGTCAATAGTAAAATCAAGAGTCAAAGATCTCTTCGTATTTTCTGGATTAGGTAAAGAAAAAACAGACAAAGTAACATGTGGTGACCTTTGTGCTGTATTCGGTATTGAAGACTTTACTATTGGCGACACAATTGCTGATTTTGAAGCACCAGAGGGCTTAGAGCCCATTTCTATCGACGAACCGACTATGAGTATGTTGTTTACAATCAACGACTCCCCTTTCTTCGGTAAAGAAGGGAAATTTGTTACCTCTCGTCACTTGAGAGAACGGCTCTTCAAAGAACTAGAAAAGAACCTGGCACTTCGTATCGAAGAAACGGAATCACCTGATTCTTACATGGTGTTTGGACGTGGTGTCTTGCACTTATCTGTATTGATCGAAACCATGCGACGTGAAGGTTATGAGTTCCAAGTCGGTAAGCCAAGAGTTATCATCAAAGAAATTGATGGAAGGAAGTCGGAGCCACTAGAGATTCTTAGTATAGATTTGCCAGAAGGCGTATCTGGTAAAGTCATTGAAATCGTTACACAAAGAAAAGGAGAAATGCTAATCATGGAGCCAAAAGGCGATTTGATGCACCTCGAATTTGAAATTCCTTCAAGGGGAATCATTGGTTTAAGAACCAGTATTCTGAACATGACTTCAGGAGAGGCCATTATGTCTCACCAATTCAAGAAATTTACCCCTTGGAAAGGTGACATCCCTGGCAGAGCAAAAGGGACACTTATCGTTTTAGAACAAGGATCGACCATTCCATTTGCATTGGATAAATTGCAGGATAGAGGCAAATTCTTCGTTCCACCAGGCGTAGATGTTTATGAAGGGCAAATCATTGGGGAACATACTAGAGAAAATGATCTGGTAGTCAATGTTACCAAAACGAAAAAAATGTCTAATATGCGGTCTTCAGGAGCAGATGATAAAATTAAAATCGCACCGCCAATTATCATGTCATTGGAAGAATCAATGGAATACATCGGTGAAGACGAGTACGTGGAGTTAACACCACAGAGTATCCGAATTAGAAAAATCAAATTAAAAGAGCACGAAAGAAAACGCGCTGCAAAGTAATCTTACCATTTTAATAAAACAGAAAGCCAAATAATATGAGAAGCATTATTATATCAATCCTTTTCCTTCTATTTGGCTTTGCTGTATCTGGACAAATTGAAATTAATAAAGAAGACATAGAGATTGTTCGTGACCAGTGGGGTGTTCCTCACATTTATGCAAAAACAGACCAACAATTAGTTTATGGTTTAGCATGGACCACTTGTGAAGATGTATTCGACTACCTCCTAGAAAATGTGCTAGCGATACGAGGAAGACTTGGAGAAGTAAAGGGTAAAGATGGTGCAGTGCTTGACTTTGTTGCGCATTTCTTGGGAGTCGAGAAAAATGCAGCCCTCTACTATCATGAATTATCTGATGACTATAAATTATTGATCAAAACCTATGTGACTGCTATCAACAATTATGCGGCATTACATCCTGAGGAACTACCCCTAAAAGGGATTACTCCCTTCACCGAAATGGATATGGTAGCGGGTTATTTATTAGCCATGAGTTTTATCAATAATGTTCAGTATGAAATGCTTCGCCTTTTCGAAAATAAAATAAACAGACTGGAATCCTATAGACCAGTTGCAGGCTCCAATGCACTGATTTTTAATAGTAAAAAAACTGTTGATGGTAAAACATTCCTCGCGATCAACTCTCATCAGCCATTGGAAGGACCGTATAGCTGGTATGAGGCACATCTCAATAGTGAAGAAAGCGGCATCAATATCCTAGGAGGAACGTTCCCAGGTGGCATGAGTATTTTCCACGGCACTACGCCTAACCATGCTTGGGCGCATACAGTCAACTGGCCAGACTTTACTGATGTCTACCGACTTTCCATGCATCCCAATAAAAAACTAAATTACAAGTATGATGGGGAATGGAAAACACTGGAAGTCAGAAAAAAAACAATCAAGGTCAAAGTTGGTCCGATAAAGATTCCAGTTTCCAGAACCTTCTACTGGAGTCAGTATGGCGCAACGATTAAAGCGAAAGATGGCAACTTTTATTCTATACGATTTCCTGGGAATATGGAAGTTCGTTCCTCACAACAGTGGTTTGAGCTCAACAAGGCAAAGAATATTGAAGAATTTAAGACTGCTCTTGATTTAGGGTGGATGGCAGGTACGAATATCGTATATGGAGACATTCACGACAATATTTTCTTTATCAGTAATGGCATTTTCCCAGACCGTGATCCCAACTACGATTGGAGGGGTATTTTACCAGGTGATACCAGTGCAACTTTCTATGAACGCTCGGATAGAATTCCAGTAAAAGAACTACTTCAAATAACCAATCCAGCTTCTGGTTATCTGTTTAATACCAATCATTCACCTTACAAAGCAACAGCTGATGCTGACAATGTAAAGCCAGAAGAGTTCAACCCCACAATTAATTACTCGACTCTCGACAATAACCGAAGTATTAGAATGAGAAAATTAGTCACCGCACGAGAAAAATATACTTACGAGCAATTCAAAGCAATAAAGTATGATAAGGAATGGGAACCCGATTATTTTACTAGCTTAGTTGACAACTTGCCCGATCTGTTCCAAGCACCACCAGGCACCTTTCTAAAACATGAGGAAGTGCTGTCTATGTTCAGAAAATGGGATCGAAAAACCACAGCAGACAGTCCTGAGGCTGGTTTTCTAGCATTATTCATCCACTTTGTGCTGCAAGATTTATTAGAAAGTGGTGAAATCCCTCGTACTGGCCCACTACCAGTTGATCGATTGCTGGATATTCTAGGCAAGACTGAGAAACATTTAAAGAAACACTTCGGCACACTCAAAGTGCCGTTAGGCGAACTAATGCTACATGTAAGAGGCGACAAAACCTATCCCGCACAAGGAACACCTGATGTTATTGCTGCCATGTATATGAAAGCATACAAAAGAGGGCGTTTTCAGACGGATGTAGGCGAGTCTTACATCCAATTTGTACAACTGAGCACTGAAGGTGTTAAAATCGAGTCAGTGAACGCTTATGGCGCTTCTAACAAGACTGACAGTCCACACTTCGATGATCAAGTACCACTATTCTTAAATGAAGAGCTTAAGTCGATGACCTTAGATCGAGAAGAGATATTCAAAAATGCCGTTCGGATCTATAACCCGAAATAAAGGTATTAGGGTTTGGGTATTAGGGTTTGGAACGCTAAATCCCAATACCCAACAGCCAATACCTACCTTATTCCCCTATATCTTCATTCCAGAGTTCTGGTTTCTCCTCAATGAATTGGCGCATCATGTCAATACAAGCCTCATCCTGAAGATTAACGACTTCTACTCCATGCGATTTCATAAATTTCTCAGCACCTTCGAAAGTAGTAGACTCTCCTACGATTACCTTTTTAATTCCAAATTGCACCACTGCTCCTGCACATAAGTAACAAGGCATTAGTGTAGAGTAGAGAGTGGCGCCTTTGTAGCTACCAATCCGACCCGCGTTTCTCAGGCAATCGATTTCGGCGTGTGCCATTGGATCTCCTTGCTGAACACGTTGATTATGCCCTTCTCCGCAAATAGATCCTTCTTTTACCAATACGGATCCGATCGGAATTCCTCCTTCAGACCAACCTTTTTTTGCCTGCGCTATGGCGGCATCCATAAACTTATCCATTCCTTGAATTTTTAGACTGCCAAGATATTAATTTTCATTCACTTGAATTCAATTCACTAGTATTTAGTTTAGTTGATCAAGGCATTGCCTCTTGTTACTTAACATTACATAAAAGTAATAATTGTGTAAAATTATACCTTTTTGGATACATTTTAACTTTCGTATCGTTATATTGATAGTCAACTACAAAATTAAAATGGCAGGAAAAATCACTAAAACTAAATTTTTCATCTTTTTTTTAATGGCTTATGCATTAATTGCTTGCACATGGTGGACCTTCTTGCTACACAAAAAGAATACGGAGAACTACAATCTCAATACAGAATTGCTGCGACAAATCGAAATCAACAACAATACATTTGACGAAGTCACATTCCTAAGTAGCCCTGAATATCTTCAAAATCAGAAAAGGTTCAATCGTCAAAAAAGGATGATCTTTAGTGAGGCATTCGCGTTTTTTATTATTCTTTCTCTAGGAATATGGTTTGTTACTAAAGGGTTTAGAAAAGAGGTCTCCCTCGCGCGTCAACAACGCAACTTCCTGCTCAGTATCACTCATGAATTAAAATCGCCGCTTGCGGGGATCAAACTTGTGCTAGATACATTCAAGAAAAGAGATCTCAATAAAGAACAACATACCAAACTGACTTCAAATGCCCTGGACGATTGTGACCGTTTGAATGAATTGGTCAACAATTTGCTTCTAGCAGCAAAGATTGAAAATCAATATGAATGGCAACTTGATGAACTAAATCTTGCAAGTGTAGTTTCCGATACCGTAAGCAGTATGAAGCAAAAACATCCACAAGTCAATTTCACTAGCGATATGGCGGCTGATCTTAAGCCTATTAAAGCTGACATTAGTGGTATCCAATCTATACTTATAAACCTGTTAGAAAATGCAGTGAAATACTCTGATAGTTCTAAGGAAGTCAATGTTGAGATCTCTCAGCAAAAAAACAATGTGATGCTTCATGTCTCAGATCAAGGTATGGGTATTCCTGAAGATGAAAAATCGAAAATATTCAACAAATTTTACCGGGTAGGTAATGAAGACACTAGAAGCACAAAAGGAACAGGACTTGGTCTTTTTATTGTCAAATCAATCGTAAGGGCCCATAATGGCAACATCTTTGTGAAAAATAATAAACCAAGAGGAACGATCTTTCAAGTTTCGTTTCCAATTCTAAAATCCCTAAATTAAATTACAATGTCAAGAATTCTATTAGTAGAGGACGAAGCAAACATTCGCGATGCCATCAAAATCAATCTCGAGCTAGAAAATTATGAAGTTGTGACTACTGACAACGGTAAAACAGCACTTATACTATTCAACAACCAACATTTTGACTTAATAGTGCTAGATGTCATGCTACCAGAAATCGACGGTTTTCACATCTGCGAACAAATCAGATTAGTAAATCTGGATATCCCAATCATGTTTCTTACTGCAAAAGACACTTCTCTCGACAAGGTCTTTGGCTTAAAGAAAGGGGCTGATGATTATCTGACCAAACCATTCAACCTTGAAGAGTTGCTATTAAGAATTTCAAATTTACTCAAAAGGTCCCACCACTCTGCGCCTGAAAAATCAATAGAAGAGTTTGAATTCGGTGTTAACCAAGTCAACTTTAAAACCTTCAGCGCCACTGGTGTGAATGGCAATCTACAATTGACCAAAAAGGAAGCCATGTTGTTAAAACTCCTTATTAACCGTAAAAACGAAGTGGTTTCTAGGCAACAAATCTTGCAATCTGTCTGGGGCTACGATGTCTACCCTTCTACACGAACCATCGACAATTTCATCCTTTCCTTTAGAAAATACTTTGAGCTCAATCCTAAGAATCCCAAGTTCTTCTTGTCTGTTCGTGGTGTTGGTTACAAGTTCATCTTGTCATAAGATCTTATTTTTTTTGGGGCTTACCCGTACATTTAGAAACGCTTTTGATAGCGTTTCTAAATGTACGGGTCGCTCCTTTCCATACTCCGCTTCGCTCTGGTACTTTGCCAGTATTACGCTGCGCTATAAACTGGCTCCGTACTGCTGCTATCGCAGCATATTCCAAGCAGCTAAGCCAACCCCATCTATTACTCTACACCGTTTTAGAAATGAGATCATTGTTTTAACAAATATGGATGATGCTATGCGCACTTTGGAATTTCATGTCATGTGATTTATTCTACAAATAGGGCCGATGCTACGCACCTTTTTTGATTCAAGTGATTAGACATGTTACAAACAGGGATGTTACTCTGCACCTTTTAAGTTATGGCATTCTAAGTTCTTCTATTCGTAAGTCTACTTGTAGCAAGTACCTACTTAAGTCTACAAAGGCACGTAGTGTCGTCACGATTTGTAGCAAGTACCTTCTTAAGTCTACAAAGGCACGTAGTGTCGTCACTATTTGTAACAAGTACCTACGTAAGTCTACAAAGGCACGTAGTGTCCTCACTATTTGTAGCAAGTACCTACGTAAGTCTACAAAGGCACGTAGTGTCGTCACTTTTTGTAGCAAGTACCTACTTAAGTCTACAAAGGCACGTAGTGTCGTCACTATTTGTAGCAAGTACCTACTTAAGTCTACAAAGGCACGTAGTGTCGTCACGATTTGTAACAAGTACCAATCACACAATCCTACTAAAGGACATACTGCAAAGTAAAAAACGGTAGACTACAATGTAGCCTACCGTTTTCAAAATATTTAGATCTTAGCTCCAGTTACTCGAAGTAAACCAATCGCTCAGAGTCTGTATCATTCAAGATATTGCACTCACCACCACCGAATGGTACGATTGAAGCAGTAACGGTTGTTTGACCATCTGTTGCTTGTGGATCGTATATACCTTGGAAACCAAATGCTTCAGTAGAACCACCACCGATGACATTGTTTGCTCCGTTATAACGGAAGGTGTTAACAATTCCATTATCTCCAAGATACGTCCATACAGCGTTATTAACTGGAGTCAATGCAACTGAAGTCAGTGTAGGATCCCAAGTAAATGGGAATCTAGGATCTGATGGCATTCTAACAATGATTAGAGAACCGTCTGTATCTATTCCATTCAACTCCGTAATTTCAACAGCTACACCTACAGAACTAGCTCCAGCAATGTTACCTGGAAGGATAGTTGTAATCGGTGTTAAATCAGGACAGAGATCTGCACAACCCGATTGATCTGCAGTAACCGGTAAAGTAATACTTTGATTATCAAAATCACATTGATCTAATGGATCAGTACTATCAACACATTCTGTAGCATTTGTGACACCATCACCATCACAATCAGTACTTCCGATTGGATTAGTTGGATCATCAGTCAACAATGCACAAATATCAATTTCTGCATTAACGATAACCGTACAGTCATCGCTAGAAATACTTGGATCGCCACCATTCTGACATTCTATCCAGTTAGTGATTCCTCCACCGTCACAGTCTAATGATGCCATTGGATGTGTTGGTTCGAAATTAATAATTTGACAGATATTCAAGCCATTATCAATTGCGGATTGACAGTCATCAGAAGCTTCTATTGGGTTTTCACCACTAGCACATTCATCGAAGTTAGAAATTCCACCACCATCACAATCAAGATCTGCTAGTGGGTGTGTTGCATCACCATCAATGATCACACATAAGTCAAGACCAGCAGTCATTGCCATCATACAATCATCAGAAGACGCTAATGGGTCACCACCTGCTGCGCATTCCGCGGCATTAGATATTCCTCCACCATCGCAGTCTAGCGTACCTATAGGGTTTGACGCATCAAGAAGAATCTCGGCACAAATATCTATAGTTCCAGCTTCTGCTTGGTCACACAAGGTTAACGGACAATTAGAATCATCAATTGGATCACTTGGATCACCTCCATCCATACATTCCAGAATATTAATGATGCCTCCATTATCACAATCTAAACTTGCCCAAGGATGCGTCGCATCTCCATTGATTATTGCACAAAGGTCTAGACCGGCAATTACTGCAGATTCACAATCATCCATAGGATCATTAGGATCACCAGCACCGTCAACACATTCTGTGTAGTTATCGACACCACCTTCATCACAATCAAGTGATGCAAGAGGGTGAGCAGGATCATATCCAATCATAACACAGATATCAAGGTTTGCCATCTTAGCAATCATACAATCATCTGTCGGATCGGCAGGGTCTCCACCATTTATACATTCTGTGTAATTGTCAACACCACCGTTGTCACAGTCAACTGTTGCCATCGGATGAGATGGATCGCTGTTAATCACTGCACAGATATCTTCGCCTTCTGCTATAGTAGTGATACAATCATCAGCAGGGTCAGTTGGATTACCTCCATTGTCGCATTCTGTTTGGTTATCAACGCCTCCACCATCACAATCTTCCGTCGCAATTGGACTTGTAGGATTGATGGTGATAATAGTACAAATATCTGCATTGACATCCATTGCTGTTAAACAATCATCAACATGATTACTTGGGTCTTCTCCATTCTGGCATTCAATCCAGTTTGGTACACCTCCATTGTCACAATCGCTTGTTGCCAATGGGTGAGATGGATCGTAGTTAATGATTGCACAGATATTGACACTGTCTGCCATTGCTGCGATACAGTCATCCGCTGGACTATTAGGATCACTTCCTGCCTCACATTCTGACCAGTTAGACATTCCACCACCATCACAATCTTGATCTGCTAATGGGTGATTAGGATCTCCGTCAATCAAATCACAAACATTGATATTACACAGTATGACTGCAATACAATCATCTACTGGATCATTAGGATCCGTTTGATGTTTACATTCTAATGCATTACTAACTCCTCCATTATCACAATCTAATGAGGCTAAAGGATGATTACCATTATTAGTAACAATAATAATACAAACATTAATGTCCTCATCAATTACAGTTTGACAATCATCAGTAGGATCTAATGGATCTTCGCCACTAATACACTCTGTATAGTTATCGATTCCACCATTATCACAATCTAAAGATGCAAGTGGGTGATTAGGATCATAATTAATAAGCATACAAATGTTGACGCCACCAGCTTGTGCTGCCTGACAATCATCAGATGCTTCAAATGGATCAGTTCCATTAGCACATTCTGTTGCGTTATCAATACCACCGTTATCACAATCAATAGATGCAAAAGGATGTGCAGGATCTAAGGCAATCGCTGCACAGATATCTAATCCAGAAGTTTCTGCAATCATACAATCATCAGAAGCATCCCCTGGATTTCCACCATTGGCGCATTCTGTTGCGTTATCTACTCCACCGTTATCACAATCTAATGTGGCCAATGAAGAATTAGGATCACCTGCTATTATAGCACAAACATCTAGATTATCAAGAATAACTCTTTCACAGGGTGTCACTGGGCAACCGGAGTCATCTAAAGGATTACTTGGGTCTGTTCCATTGAAACATTCAATGAAGTTTAGAACCCCTCCATTATCACAATCAAGTGATGTCCATGGGTGAGTCCCTGGTTGAGTAGCAATAATTTGACAAATATCCAATCCTGCATCTGCAGCAACTTCACAATCATCAGAAGGGTCTACTGGATTACCTCCATTAACACATTCTGTGTAATTATCGACACCTCCTGCATCACAATCTTGTCCTGATAACGGATGGCTAGGATCTAAATTAATTAGCGCACAAATATCAACCGAACCATCTATTGCCGCCTGACAATCGTCAGAAGGATTAGATGGATCTTCTCCAGTTGCACATTCTGTTGCATTATCAATACCACCATTATCACAATCAGCGGTAGCTAGTGGGTTACTAGGATTTGCTGTTAGAATGGCGCAGATATCAGCTTCTAAAATAATGGCCGCCTGACAGTCATCAGAAGGCTCTAATGGATTTGTTCCTGCTGCACACTCTGCTGCATTTAAAATTCCACCACTATCGCAATCTAATGTAGCTAAAGGATGGCTAGGATCACTTGTAATCGTAGCACAGATATCAATTGTACCATCTGATGCCAGATCACAAAAATCGCAAGTTCCGTTGTCAATTGTTGCTGAAGCAGTCACAGTGCAACTATTGCTGTCTGTAATAGTCACAGTGTAAGTACCTGCTGCCAAACCTGTTGCCATAGCAGTGGTTTGACTTGCTGCTCCAGTATCCCATAAATAGGCATAAGGAGAAGTGCCACCAGAAGCTTGAGCTGTTGCTGAACCATCAGCGTTTCCTACACAAGAAGCATCGACACTACTGACAACTGCTGTCAACATATCTGGTACTACGATTGCAATTGAAGTCATTGCAGTACAGTTGTTGCCATCTGTAACGGTAACCATGTAGGTACCCGTTGCCAAACCGGTTGCTGTTGGAGTTGTTTGTCCATCATTCCAAGTATAAGAATATGGAGTTGTTCCTCCTGTTGTTGTGACTGTTGCACTTCCGTCGTTGCCCATAGAACATGTCACTGTATCGGCAGTGGCGGAGGCAGAAAGCAGTGGTGGTTCTATAATACTAACCGTTCCATTAATTGTACAACCATTGTCGTCAGTTACTGTCACACTGTGGAACCCTGCAGAAAGACCAGTAGCTGTTGCTCCGACTTGTCCGTCTGTCCAAAGATAACTGTAAGGAGGCGTACCACCTGATACTATTGCAGTTGCATTAGCATCATTGTCCCCATTACAATCTAAACTAGTACTTGTAAGTGAAAGTTCTAAATCTTTTGGTGAACCAATTACAACGCTTTCTATCACCGTACATCCATCTGAATCGGAAACGGTTACTGTAGCAGTTCCACCAGAAAGACCAGTTGCTGTTGCAGTTGATTGACCATCAGACCAAATATAAGTGTAAGGAGTTACTCCGTTAGTTGGTATTGCGGTAGCAGTGCCATCGTTTCCTCCGTTACAATTTACATCTGTACTTGTAACTGATAAAGCCAAGTTACAAAATTGAGGAACTAGACACCATTTGATAAGTTCACCGTCGTCGGCTGCTTTTTCATCATCAAACACACAAAGAATCCAATCACCATCGAAGATGATTCCATCAAAATCAGATAACATGCCTTCAGGAGAGTAAACCCCAACAGTTGGCTGTGCACAAACCAAAGTACCACCTTCATCATCAAATTCTATATTCATATCATTATTCGAACCACATTTGTCTAATATTAAAGTCACAGTATCTCCATTTGGTCCTTTTAAGTAGATATCTAAATCTTCTAACCATGTATGGTCAATTTCAACTATAACATTTAGATCAGTTAGCGGGAATCCTACACCAGTGACTGTTATGGTATCGATCGCATCTAGATCATCTCTACCGTCAATCACCTTGGCGGGAGAACTGGTGTAAGCACCACAATTGTTAGATGGAGTCCCGCAAAATGAAGGAGCTATAAACAGTGCTACTGAATCAAGTGTACATGTTGGATTGTCTGAAAATGAAGCACTGACCGTTACTGGAATACCATCTGCTGTCAGGGTTAAAATTTCAGTTTGTGGGCTTGTTCCGATTGGAAAAGACTGTCCATTTATATCTAGGGTACCTGTAGCAGGTGGCATTACATAAGTTACAATTACTTCTTGCGTATAAGTTGCTGTAGCAGGATCACATGCAGTTTGATTTCCTGCTGTCAATTCAGTAATTGCAGTTGCAGGCTCAACAATTGTAGCATCTCCGGTTGCGGTACATCCGCCTCCATCTGTGACTGTAACTGAAACCAGACCTGCAGAAAGTCCAGACGATGTAGCTGTTGTTTGACCATCTGACCAAATATATGTGTAAGGGGCAACACCATTTGTTGGGGTTGCAGTAGCAGTACCATTCGTTCCAGCATTACAAGTAACATCTGTTGCACCAACGGCTACGGTCAAGTCACAAAACTGAGGAATCAAACACCACTGAATTAAAGTACCATTATCACCTACGCCATCATCAACCACAGAAAGGATCCAATCTCCATCAAATGGTTCTCCATCGAAATCGGATAAGTTTCCATCTGGAGTAAAGATACCAACTGTTGGGGCACCACAAACAAGTGGACCTGCTTCATCATCAAATTCAATTTCCAGATCATCAGCACTGCTACATTTGTCAAATATCAAGTCAACAGTAGCGCCAGAGGGGCTGGTTAAGAAGATATCAAGATCAGATAACCAAGTATGATCAATTTTAAGAACAACATTTAAATCTGCTATTGTCATTCCAGTACCACTGACTGAAATCGTATCAAAAGGATCATTATTATCATCGATAATTGCTCCAGGCAAACTTGAGTAGGCACCGCAATTATCAGTAGGAGGTGCTGGTGGTAGCGGTGGTGTACCAATACAAAGATTGAACGTCTGACTACTACTAGTAAAGTAACTATACACTCTTACATAATAGGTAGTACCTACTACTAATGTATCAATTTGACTAGAATTGGGATCATTGCAATCTACAGAAGTTAAGTTGCCACAACTTCCTGAGAAGATTTCGTGTACCATATCAGTACTAGTTCCGGAAGTAGCCGTAGTGTTTAGCACATCGAATGTATGTGAACTACTTGTTGCTACGAAGGAAAACCAAACATCATCGTTTGCGGTTCCCGTGCAACCAGGTAGAGATTCAGTGGCTGTTTGTGTTGTTCCACCAGTTACAACTGTGCAAGTTTCATCTGGATTAAGAGCAACAGCTATCGCATCGATACATAAATCATTGATTGGCGGAGGTAAGCAATTTGCCGGAGCTGTAAACAAGTCAGTTGAATCTAAAGCGCATGTTGTTGCACCACTAAAACTAACATTGACATCGACAAGACTACCATCTGCGATTAGGTTAGTCAATACAATTGTTTGAGGACTTGTTCCTACTACAAAAGTTTGACCATTAATATCCAAGGTACCACTGGCAGGCGGAGAGCTAAAAGTTACTATAATTTCTTGAGTATATAGATTTGTTATGGGATCACAAGTCGTTTGTGTTCCTGCTGCGATCTCAGTAACAGTGCAAGCAGTAGAAAATGCACAAATCTCATATGTTCCGATTTGATCATTACCAAAGTCCCAAGTTCTTAGAAAGTAGGTTCCAGGAGTTAATCCTGTAAAAACAAATGGCCAACCTGAACCGAACTCAGTACAATCTTCTTCTACTAATGCCCCACAAGTTCCTGCATATAATGATGCTGCAACGCTTGTCCAAGTGACATTTTGTACATCGAAGGTTACATTTCCAGAAGCTGGAACAGTGACTTCAAACCACATATCGCTGCCACTGTAAGAACCGCAGGTAGGTGCTGGTAAGGCTCCAGAATTTGTTGCCGTTGTGTTATCACCTGTTGTCCAGGTAGTACAAGCATCAGCTTGAACAGATAAGACTTCAGCGATTTGACAGGAATCATTTGCTGGAGGAGGAGGTGGTGTTCCAATACAAAGATCAAATGTCTGACTACTGGTAGTTAATGAACTGTAGACTCTTACGAAGTACGTTGTTCCTACAGTAAGACCGGTAATAGTGCTTGAGTTAGGATCGGAACATCCAAGAGAGTTTAAAGCACCACAAGTACCAGAGAATACTTCATGTACCATGTTTGTGCTAGTACCAACAGTTGCAACAATATTTTGAATATCAAAACTATGGATAGAGCCTGTTGCAACAAATGAGAACCAAACGTCATCATTGGCAGTACCAGCGCATCCTGGTAGCGTTTCAGTAGCTAATAATGTAGTTCCTGAGACAACAGTTCCACAATTTTGATCTGGATTAACTGTGACCATTACAGGAGCTGTACACTCATTATTTGCTGGCACTACAGATGGAGCCACTAAAGTCACGTCCAAACAGAATGCAGTAGAGTTTGGAGTACCATAGTTTGCAATGACAATGTAATAAGTCATTCCATTTGCTAAAGCATTTGTAGTAGTAACGCTCAAATCGGCTGTAGAACTACCATTATCTGCTGATATTACACAGTTAGGAGCATTAGCAGGGCAATCATCAATAATGAAAACACCTGCCCAAGTCGCTGAGATACTTGTCAAATCAACTTGAATGGCATTTACACCATCACCAGTAATGGAGAACCAGTATTCATCGTCATTGTAAAGAGCTGCACATGGATTTGCGGGAGTACCACCAGCATTAGGAAAATCTCCAACCTGTCCAGCGGAGTCTCCGCATTGTTGTGTTCCAACAGTAACTGGAACAGCAGCTGCACAAGTAGCTTGTGCGGAGATATTTTGTTGAATAAAAAACGCGAGGAGTAGAAAGAATAAAGACTTATTCATAGCTTCTGAATGGGTTTAATTGTTAAAATATTAATTCCTAGATTGGTTTTTGTCTAGAAACCTTATGGTCGTAAAAGTAATATTAATAAATGATTAATCAAAAAAAAAAAATTACTTTTCTAGTCTTCTATATCTACACTTCCAGAAATAATTTAGAGCTGAGAGCGTTTAACTTTTGCTGAATAATGCTTTACAGTTTGAATTAGTTATTCTTATCAATAGATTTAAATTCACATATTAGTCATTCAATACAGTATTAATAAAATTATTGAATCAATAAAAAATGTAAATTATTGAAAAAGAATCATTTAAAAAATTATGCATTTTTAACCTATCGTAAGATTTCAACAGGGTAAGATTGCACCAACTTTGTAGTATAAAGTTTATAAATTATTATAAATATTTGTACTTTACGTGCCCCTTCACATAAAAAAACAAACAAAAATTAATTATTTGGTAACCTTTTTGCTAAAACATCAGTCTAAATATATAGATAACTCGTTAGAAAATAGTTAAAAATATGAGAATCGTTTTATTTTCTTTCGCGTACAAGAAATAATAATTAAAGATCTTATGAAGAATTTTGTACTGTTAGTTGCATGTTCCTTTCTACCATTTCATATTTTTGGACAGATTCCAAGTAGTGGTGTCATGTTAAAAAACTTTTCAAAAAGTCTAAAAGTTGTTAATGCAGATGATGGTGGATACTTAGTGGTCGGTCTTGACAGAAATGGTCAATATAACGAGCAACTTAACCGGGAAGCAAAAAAATGTTATTATTTAACGAAACTTGATAAATCTGGTAATTTAAGACTAAGAAACATCTCCAAACTCCAAGAAGATGAGATGATTCATGATATGTGGAATATTAATGGTCCAAACTATCTCATTATAAAGTCAAAAGGAGATTCCAAAACCAAATTGAATAACAACTTTTATATTCAGGAGATCAATGAGGCTAACGTTGTAATGTGGGAGAAAGAAATTGGGAATTATAACCAACTTGGTTTTATTTCTGGTTCGATGAATTCAAAAGAGTCTTTCAAGTTATTGTTTGAAGTAAAACCGGGTACTTACGAGTTAATATCTTTCGACAATAAAGGATCAAAACAATTTAACAAATTACTTAATCTGGGTAAAAGTCATACGCTTAATTCATTAACTCTTTCGTCTACAGACGATATTCTTTTAGTTGGTGGTGTAGAAAAGGTTAAGCAAAGAAATGAGTATTATGATGAGATGTTTGCGATTTTATTGGATTCGAAAGGCATTACCAAATGGGAAAAATTTTTTCCTACAAGCGGCAGTAGTAATGCGATAAAAGCAGTTGCGGAAGGAGATGGCTTTGTAATTGGTGGCAGTGTTCAGCATACAAGATATAAGGATCGAGGGATCAACAAATCGTATTTAAAAGAAGGACCTGAGCAAATCAGAATACTAAAAATTAGTAATTCAGGTGCTGTCAATTGGGATCGAAGATATGGAGGTTATGGCTCTGAAAAATTCAGGGATATCAATATTTGGAATAATAATAAAATTGTGGTTTTCGGTACAAACGATCTTCCAGACAATGAGATTGAATACAACTATGGCAAGAATGATATTTGGATATTCAGCCTGAACATGAAAGGCAAATTGATCAAAGAGAAAAGTTTTGGAAGTAAGGATAATGAGATGTTCAATTATCAATTATTAGATTCAAAAGGTGATTTTGTTGTTTTTGGTGAAGTGGGTAGATGGAATAATACATCGCAATGGGTATTTACTCTTGAAGATGAATTTTACTCTTATTTGAATTCTGAAAAAGGAATGCCTAAAATGGATACTATTCAATATCGTACTGTTGATAGTCTCTATTCAAAGAAAGATTATGACAAGTTCCTTTGGTATAGTCTATTCCATAAACAAGAGGGGATTGCAAATAAGGAGTATCTTAAAAACATGAAAAACGGCGACCTGATTAAATATGACTGGAATCAGGATGGTAAGCTAGACTTACTAGTATTTGGAGAAGATATTGATGAGAACTATATTCTTTATACGGTTATTAGTGATAAAGGTAATACTTATAGAGGTGTTGATCTTTACCATGTAAATAATATTACAGATTTTGATTTGGATACAGCTACTATAAATGGCACTAACATTATTATCGTAGAGCAAAATGCAATGAATTGGAAAAAACCAAAGATTGATACACTTGCCTTCATCAATGAGAATTTCATTAATTTTAATGTTGAACCGATTAAGGAAAAAGATATCAAAGTGATTGAATATGAGATGACAGACAATGTCTCTCTCCCTGTTATTTTGAGACTTTCTAGTGATAAGAAATTTGAGGCCTACACCTTTAACGACGAAAAAAAGTACAATAAGAAAATTGGGGAATGGAAAACCTCTAAAGAACAGTTTAATCGTATTTTAGACTATGTGTCTACAATACAATACGGTAGCAAAGAAGGCTATTATTCGGAGCTTAACCCTTATACAAATAAACTTTCCATTTCCCTTAAAGACGGTGAACAGCTTGTGCAGTCTGGTTGTAATCCTTGCTCTAATCTTAGAACCTACAGACTACTGCATGACATGTTTGAGCAAGAATATAAGAATATTGCGATTCAGTACCGTTCTGGTTGGTAATTAGTGATTAATGATTAATGTTAGCTGAAGGGATTCCCTTCACTAATGTCTACAATCTTACCTGCTTCAACAAGGATGGATTCTGGTCTTAACGAATTGTTTGCCAGCACGATTAAAAAGTAATCATTATTTAGGTATTGGTTTTATTTTTCTGACTGATGATTTGCGCGGCAATACTTACTGCAATTTCCATTGGGGTTTTACTGTCAATTGGTACTCCGATTGGCATAAATACTGAATCAAGTAGTCTTGGGGACATTCCTTCTTCTAATAAACTAGTTTTCAGTTGTTCGATTTTGGCTTTGCTACCCATCATACCTAGGTAAGCGAATGCCTTGCCTGCTAATTGTTGAATAATAACCTTGTCACTTCTGTAACCAAAGCTCATAATAACTACATACTGGTGCTTACCTTCGGGAATTAGTGATCCAATTTGTTGATAGTCAAACACTTTCTTTTCGTGAACAGAGTGGTTATCCTCCATTGTGTTGAGCTGTTGACGGTCATCGTAGTTGATTACATGAAAGTCTAGTCGGAAGAAGAGTTCACAGCAGGCACTACCGACATGCCCACCACCAATAATATGTACTGTTGGCTTCCAAGCGATTAGCTCTTTGAATTGCCATTGTTCTTCGGTCTTGAAGGTGTAGTCGAAGGGATTTATTTGTTTTGGATTGTTCTGAAATTGAATACCAAGATTACTGATGATCAAGCCCCCAGTACCGTTAGAGGCAAGGCATTCGGAGATCTGATTAACTGTTGTCTTGTGGCTTTCGTTTAATGGTAGGAGCACGACAATCTGTTCTCCGGAACAAATCATACCTGACTGATTGGCAGGCGCTGATTTTCTGTGAAACTGTGGTTTAAAGAAAATGTCAGATTCCTGTTTACTGATCATGTCTTTCGCCTTTTCTACTAATTTGTACTCCATGATTCCACCACCGATAGAACCGGCCATACTGTTTGCTGTTACTGCCATTTTGAACCCTTGCCTCCCAGGGCTGCTTCCTTGGCTATGTAATACGCATAGCAGGATAATAGGTTGACCTGCTTGTAAACTGTTTACTATGAATTGCCAGGAGAACTTCAAGTTGTGGGGGTTAAAATTGTGAAAAAAGTAGATAAAATTAAAAAAATAAATCATTATCCCATGCAAGACTGTTTATATAGGTATGATAATTGATATTTAGTGTTATCTAAAGAAATAATAAATTAAAACTATTAAAGATGAATTTCAGATTATTAAATTTTGGATCTTTCCAGCTTGTCTTTTTGTTTGTGGTTGTATTCATGACTTCATTTTCTTCTTGTAAAAAAGATGATGAAAAGTCTGTCATCCAACTTAATCATGATTCGGCTAATCTTGATGCCCCAAACTTTCCTGCCAACACCTATGAAGGAGCGGCTAGGTTTCCTGCAGCCACAATGGATGAATATAGCGGTGGGCAACTGACTGAAGTAGAATTCTATATTAAGGAGGTTCCTAACTCAACAAAGCTTAAAGTTTATACGGGATCTTCTTCTAGTGCTCCTGTTAATGAAGTGTATTCCGCTACCCTAACAGGCAGTGTAGAAGCGGATAGCTGGAATACGCATACCTTGAGTACTCCTTTGGTATTAGATGGTTCGGATCTTTGGTTAGCGGTTGAATTTACCCATAATGATAGTAGGGCCGTATTAGGTTGCGACGCTGGGCCAGCGGTTACTGATGGCGATCACTTTTTTGATGCGGCTACAGGATACTGGCAAAAGCTAAGCGTTTTCAATTCCAGCATTAGTATTAACTGGAATATTCGTGGAAAGGTTGAAGTTCTTGAAGACTAAACACTAAAATAATCAGACTAAGGCGTTACTTTTAGGTAACGCCTTTCTTTTTTCAAGCATATGTTTTTAACCTTTAACATCATCATTCTTGTATTAGGATTAGTGCTTTACTTGTTTGTCACAGGCATTTGGAAAATGTCAAGTCGAGAAGCGCTAAAAAATCAGGAGTTAATCGTTTCAAAATCTGGAAGGATGCTTAAGATCGTAGCACTAGTTTCTATGGCCATGGCAAGCGTTAACATAGTTTACCAATTAATCAATTAGTTATGATTGAGTATGGTGATTTTGCTAAGGTAGATATGCGTGTTGGTACGATTGTAGAGGCAAAGCCTTTCCCTGAAGCCAGAAATCCCGCTTACCAGTTATGGATAGATTTTGGGGATACGCTTGGCATCAAAAAATCCAGCGCACAGATTACTGATCATTACGAGTTGGAAGCACTACTAGATCGACAAGTGATTGCTGTTGTCAATTTCCCCACAAAGCAAATCGGTAAGTTTATGAGTGAGGTTCTGGTGTTGGGGTCTGTTCAAGAGGATGGAACAGTGATACTGTTGGGACCTGTGAATCGTGTGAAGAATGGGTCTAAAATCAGTTAGAATTTGAGATGAAGGCTATTCATATGATTAGTTCATTGATTGATTTAGATTTCCATAACACCTAGATTTTATTCCTTAGCCCCATTTTTATTCATAAATTCGCGGTAAGTCTTGTCACCTCCCTTCTTATAGTCTTCAATTCTTTCTTCAGAAGCCATTACCTGTTTATCCAGGACTGCCCAGCTGATTTCTGGGCGTAGGGAAAGCGTTTCAGGATCTTGATGACAACCTACAAAACCAGCGACAAACTCCATTTCGAAAAAAGCACCATTATAATTCCACAAAAAGTCTGCTTGGGAGAAACCGCTTGGGAAAGCTTTTGTTGAGCCGATGTAAATTTCAGCTGGTTTTTGATTAACAAACGATTTTTGTTTTTTCTTACGAGCATAGGTTCCATTCCATTCAAAATATGGAAAAAGATGAAGCACCCATCCGGTTATAAGTGGATTACCACTACCAACATCTCTCCATTTATAGCAAGACTCCCAGAACTCTATATCTGGTTTGCCTGAGGCGGTTTGAGTCAACTGTTTCAAGACAGGCAATAAATCATCGATCCACCATTCCAGATCATATTGTGCAAGTAGTTTAGCTTTCTCCTCTATTTTCTTCCAATCTTCAGGTGTGCCTTCCAGCGTTATTTCCGGAATACCGCAAGCAGTTGTTACGGAGTATTGAAAATAACTTTTCATAGCATCCATCAAAGTAATTTGAAAGGCGATTTTTTCTGCGGAGCCAGTAGTGGAAAAATCACTGGTGACTAGCTCTAATAAATCAGCACCCGTATTGGCTTCAATTTTTTGAGCAAACTCTGGAAATGTATTGGCCCAATCATTATTTTCACCGCCCTTTACAAATTCATCTCTTCGGATATCAATTTTCTTCTTTCCATCGAAATCAACAAACTGACTTCTTAGTGTTTCTGCATTTTCATTGACATGTACGGCAAATCCTTGCGCAATTAACAACCAAATCATATCTGGAGAGATAGTCATGGGATAGTGCTCTGCATATGCCAAATGCATTGTAGCCACAAAAGGATGAAAGTTGGTTTCTATTAATAGCTTATCTATTGCGGGACCTGCTTCAAACTTTCTGTTTACTATTTCTTTTGCATATTTGGAAGTATCTAAATTACAGCCGTGCTTTTCATTCCTACTCTTAATGCGATCAAGTTCCTTTGCGGTAGATCGATCTTTTTCATTTCTTTCAAAAATCCACTTCTTATTGACGAGATTTTCGTAGATCTTAACTGGGTTCTGTCCGTTATTGACAGACTTTGTTGCCCTTTCCACCTTACAAACGTTAAATGTTTGCGCATTGAGGGAGATTGTGATTCCAAGTAGGAGGAAAAATAGGACTAGAGATCTCATAATGAATTAATTCTAAGGTAGTGTACAATATTTAGAATAACGAGGGTTAGAGACAAATGGTTTGGCAACTCTTCCAATTGATTTGTGTGCTCGCCACCACCAAAGTATGAATTTACTTAAAATCTCCATCACATTCCAATCGCTCTCCTAACCACTCTGACAACCGATGTGCGCCACCAATATTAAAGTGATCCTTGTCGTGCCAGTTGTGTCGGTCCTTCAACATTTTTTTGGGAGGAATTAGTATTTTGCCATGTGTCTTGTATGCGGCCATTTCTAGCGGTAAGGCTTGTGTTGCGCCATAACCAGGCAAGTATAGAAAGTACAAGGAGATTTGATTCCTCTTGCACAATGCCGCAATTTTATTGAGATAGGAGGTTGGATACATTCCATAAAACTGGCGCGACAACTGTCCTTGTGCCGCTCTAGTGCGATTTCTCCTATCCAACAACTCAATAGACCGCCCAATGGCTAAAGTGTCAGCAGAGGCCATAAAACCGGTTGTAGTTGATTGTTCTACCTTTTTAATGGGAAATTGGAACAACTTTTCCTGAATCAGCTGACAGCGATAGGCAAAGTGATCCCAGTTATCTGCGATATAATCACGGTTGAACAGTAGCGAAGCACCCAGGACATCCTTGCTGCCGGCTAAAAATGGAAATACGGGATGGCTGTAGCGATCTTCATCTTCCCGAACTTCCAGAACTACTGACGTTACTTTTTTGTTGGTTGTCAACTCTTTAAGCAAGACATAGCTCATGTTTCGTCCCATTCGGCAATACCCAAGATTTACGATGTTGAGCGCATCACAGTTGGCGGATTGCTGAATGCTGTTTTCTACGATGGCGTTGATGGTGTGACTAGATCCGATGAATGCCACGTCGATTGGCGCATTGTTGTTATACAGTCGATCGTACATCCAAACGCCTCTATTAGTGCAGTCTAATTCCAAGCTTGCGTATAGGCGTTCCTTCTCTATTGGTGCCAGATACACGACCAACAAAATAGGCAATACGCCCAACAATAGCATTCGAAATAGCTTTGCCATAGCGCAAAATTAACAGATAATAAATACATTTGCAGTAATGAAGGATCGATTTCTCACATTTATTGCCTATTCCTTTCCAGTGCTGTTTATCTGTGGTATTGTGTATCTTAATTATTTTACGATTAGTTCATGGCGTTTTTCTGAGTACTTACATGCCAATGGGAAGGTACATACGGGTACTGTTATCAAGAAGGAATCGTGTTATTCTAAGGGTGGCGACCGCTATTATCTTACTTACACGTATCTGTCGCCTGGATCTGGCAAAAGCATTGAGAACCGCATCGAAGTAGACTACAATACGCATTTATTGAATTCCGAAGGAAAGGAGGTGCAGTTACTCCTTGATTCTTTGGCTTTGGAACGGTCTACTATTCAAGGGAATGATGCTATCTCAATGACCTTGTTTATCACTATTTTACTCGATCTGGTTCTATTGAGTGTCCTAATCGGATTTTGGATTAAGGCTAGCAAACAGGTTACTCCTTAAGCAAATGAGCATATTTTGCTCTAAATTTGGCCATCTTAGCGTTAATTACTGCTCTACAGTATCCTTGGTTAGGATTTAAAGTATAATAATCCTGGTGATACGCTTCTGCTATATAATACTCAGTGGCTGCTGTGATTTCCGTCACTACTGGATTAGACCATAAATCACTTTTATCAATTTCTTGTGTTACTTGCTCCGCAACTGCTTTTTGCTCTTCTGAATGGTAGAAAATGGCGCTTCTGTATTGTGTGCCTCTATCTGCTCCTTGCTGGTTGAGCGTTGTGGGGTCGTGTGTTGTGTAAAAGATATTTAGTATTTGCTCGAAAGAGATAATTGCGGGGTCGAAATGCACTTGCACTACTTCCGCATATCCTGATGTTCCTGTGCAGATCATTTTATATGTGGGGTTTGGCATGTCTCCTCCCATGTAGCCTGATGTTACTGTTTCAACGCCTTTCAATTCTTGAAACACGGCTTCTACGCACCAAAAACACCCTGCTCCTAGTGTCGCGATTTCTGTTCCCTTGTCACTCATAGTCTTTTGTATTTGTGGTTTAGCTGTTTTCTGTGTGCTCTTTGCTGTGCGTTTTAAAACAATGTCGTAGCACTAGACTGGTTGAAATTAATTGCTTTGTATGATTGTTATTACTTACTATTAATAACCCGAAAATAGTAAAATTGTTGTTGGGAATAGTGTATGCTGTGGGACAATTTTTGAATTAAAGTTTCTTCTTTTCTTCTTGTAAAAATTTTTCTAATGCTTCTGTAGAAGGTAATACTGTTTTGTATTGACTCACAAATAGGTTTTCGTCCATGCCTCCTAGCGCATACTTTACTAACTCCTCATTTTTATTGGTGCATAAAAGAATACCTATTGGTGGATTATCATCTGGTCTTTGTTCGTTGGTTTTATAGTATTGGATATAGGTGTTGAGTTGTCCGGCATTGGCATGCGTAAATTCTTTAATTTTAAGATCTATCAGGACATGACACTTCAATATACGGTGATAAAACACCAAATCAACAAAGAAGTATTCCCCACCGATAACAATTCTTTTTTGTTGTGCTTCAAAGCAAAACCCGTGGCCTAATTCCAGAATGAAGTTTTTCAATTCCTTAATAAGTGCTTCCTCTAGTGCTGATTCAGATCCCAAGATACCATCTGGTAATCCCAGGAAATCAAAGACATAAGGTGTTTTGATGATTTGCTCTGGCGTGAGACTTTCTGCTTCCTTGCTAAGTGTTGTTGCTATGAGTTCTGGGTTCTTAGCTGCAGCACTTCTTTCGAAGCTAAGGCTGTTTATCTGTCGCTTGAGCTCTCGTACTGACCAGACGCCTTTGATGGCTTCTATTTCGTAGTAGGCTCGTTTTAAGGGCTCGTCGATTACGATCAGTTGTTCCAGATGCGAATAGGACAACTTAGAAACTAACTGTTGTGGATCTGTAGAAAGCGTTTCATCGAATTGTGGGTACACTGTTCCCACTTTTTGTTTCAGTACTGATTGTGGGGACGCTGTCCCCACTTTTATAAACTTACGTTTTTCAGCAACTTGAGTAATTAATAAAACCGTTCTGATTTGAGGATATAGGAGATAGAACTGTTTAAATCTAAATAAGGCACGTCGATCGATTCCTTTGATTGTATTGAGCTTAACAGCAAGCGTTTCAATGAGTTGATCACCATAAGTTGCCTTATCCATACCGTTTTGCTCATACTCAACGATATAATACCCAATAAGCCAGTTCCTAAGGGTTAGAAATTGATTAATCGTTTTACTTGCTTTTGACAAGAAAAAATCGTGCGTAGATTTAATGTTTATGAGTAGATCCTGAAAATGGGTCATACCGATTTATATATTTAGTTTTCTAACTCATTTAATGATGTTTACATTCGGCTTTTCAACGAAAGCATTTACTAATTGCATGACTGATCCTAATTCATTTAGTGATTTACTTTTAATATTGCCCCGTTAACCAATCTGAGTTACTCTTATTTCCTCTAAGCATTTACTTTAACCCTGTTCATATTAAGTTGTTAGTTATGAGTTGGCAAAATAGCAATATAATTTTAATACCTCACAACGTGGACATGTTTAATAATCCTTGGATGGGATTTGCGTGTTTCGGAAGTGAAACAATGCCTCTTCAGCCTACTTACTCAATTCAATCCGTTTTCCTTTTAAGTTATACCTATTACCATTGTCATCAACCATTTGGTAATTATGATCTTCTGCTGCTCTGAAGGATTTGGCATCAGCACCTTCAACAATTGTTGTAAGCCAATAAACATGTTGATCATCAGCGGAATATCCAAAACCTAGCACTCTAAATGCTTGGGGGTTTGCTTTTTCAATCACCTTATTATCCAAGTAAACATGATTCTTGTCTTTGTGGTATCTTAGCGTTGCTCGATGTCCATCATCCTGAATCAATTCATATGTAGGTACATCTGCCCCTGTTATGATATCTCCATAACTCACAAGTTGATTATTAACACCAATTACATTATCTGAGATGGTTTTTAGATCTGATTGTTCACCAGTAAAGTCAATCGTTTTCAACACTGTTTCTTTCTTTTCATTGATTCCTACATAATAAATTGAGTTGCCAGAAGTAATGTATTTTTTTGTTAGCGTCTTAGGTGGCTTTTCTATTGTTTTAATCGGTTTTATTTCCTTTAGTAGAATGGCATATAGTTTGTTTTTATCGTAGAAGAAGTCCTTAGTTAAAAAGGTAAGACTTTGAAAATCTGCAGGTACTATTTGTCCTTTAAAATAATACTGATTTTTATCCTTGCTCCAACCGTAATCGATTCGATTTATTTCTTCTAAATATTCAAAAGATTCAACATCAAGTCCTTGAATTTCAATGGGTTTAAGTTCGCCATAATCGTGAGGTTCGTAAACGTGATTTTTGTCCTTAAAAACTTGATTTACAACTTCAAATGTAGCATAGTCAACCAGATCCTGAGCCTTACCATTGGAAAAAACAGAGTTCTTATCTTTTCCAATCGTATTGGAGAGCACTGTAAATGATTTGGCATCAGCATTCATTTTATGATATCCAAGTGAAAACCAGTTTCCATCTCTAGAGAAATAAAGCGTCCCGAGCTTATTAAAATAGGAGTTTGACTTGTCTTGGTCTATCAATTTCCCCATTCGTATGGAATAGCTTAGAAATAGAATAAGCAACATGACTATTGCTGTAATAACTAATACTATTTTCATTTAAATTAAGTTGTATCTGCTGTTCTAATTGTAATTATCTAATAGCTGTATCTTAAAGAATTAAACAGGAGTTTCATTTAAATAGTTCCCGATGTATCAATATCAATTAAACTAGCATCCTAGTGCGGTTGGTTCGTGTTTGTCTTTAAAAGATTCGTAATATTATGCTAATTGGCTACCTCAACATCAAAAAACACGAATGGTGCGACATTACGTACGCCATCGTTAGCTCCTAAAGAAAATCGGTAACTTCCGGGAACCAATGTTTGTGGAATAATATATTCAAAATCAAAATTAAAGGAATCACTCACCATTTCATCGAATTGAAAATAGGTATTGGTTGATAAGGTATTTCCAGATGACAAATCAGTATTGGATAAATAAAGAATCCCATTTCCTCCACTACTTAAGGAGTAGTTGTCAGTTACTTGTCCAACAAACCGGATTGGATCGCCCTTTTTGACGGAAATACTTGTTGTACTTGGTTCGGTGACATTTATAATTGGAGGGATTTCATCTATAGGATTTTTTATTTTTAATGAATAGAAATTGGCGAAAGGGCTATCATTTCCTACTTCATCCAAAACCTGAATGTGAAAATGATAATTGCCAGCAGTCACATTTGCGGGAACACTAAGTGTGCGCATAACTGGTTCTGAGAGACCTGAAATATCCTGGACATCTTGAATGCTCCAGTCGGTGGTTTGGTTATTTACATCTGGAGCTGTTGGTGATGGTGCCACCCCTCCCCCATGACCATGGCAATCAAAATTATTGTGGATGTCGACTTTGTATTGAGACAAACCCACATCATCATTAAAAACCAAATCAAAAATAAGATCATCACCTCCATTAAGCTGAAATACTAGAAGTTCTTGAGTAGCACAAATTTCATCTTCACCAGGCAACGGGACAAAACTAATGTCGTCAATAGTTGGAGGCGTGAGGTCTGATTCTGGTCCATTACACGCAACTAATTGAAAGAGGGTTATTACAACAATGGGTATTATATATTTCATGTTCCTTTATTAAATTCAATTGCTCATTGCTACCTATAAAGTAGCATTATGACTTGATGCGCTTCATCTTTTTTACAGTTTGTTGCAAATATACACTAAAAATTATGTTATTGCACCAAAGTTGCATTATATTTGAGGTATGGCAATCATAAGAAATACAAAATCAGTAAAAAGTCTGCTTGAAGCATTTGAAGAATCGGATAGCGCAATTTCAGTGGCTTCCCTGCTAAAGCGGTTTGGGAAAGACATGAACAAAACCACCGTCTATAGAATACTCGATAGAATGGAGCAATCTGGCGTACTCCATTCATTTATCGGCAGAGATGGTGATCGGTGGTATTCGAAATATCTTAAAAATTCATCCTCAAGCCAAATGATACCACATCCACATTTCCAGTGTGATGCCTGCGGTAAATCAGAGTGTTTGTCTCTGGATATAAACATTCCATCATTGCCAGACCATAAGGTTGATTCTGCAAAACTGTTGCTTATTGGGCAATGCAAGGATTGTATAAGTTAGCATTTAATCTACTTCACCCGTTTCAAGTCAAATGTCAACAGTTTTGCACTATAAACTAATTAATTGCATGAGATTCCTTTTTATTTTATTCTTCATTTACTCTAGCAGCTTTTTAAAAGCTCAGATTTACGGTGTCGTTGTAGATGATCATGGGCATACCTTACCAAGTGCTTCGATTTTACTTCTGCCTGATAGTTTGTACGTTTCCGCTGACTTAGATGGTCGATTTTCAATTGATAAATTAAATCGAAAACCTTATGAATTAAGGACTTACTATGCTGGTTATGTGACAGACACCTTGCTTATAGATCTTCAGCAGGGTGAAGGAAAAAACATAAGAGTTGTACTGTATGAAGATGATGTGACGTTGGGAATGGTTGTCGTTTCGGAAGAACATGCCAAGCAAGAAGAAAGCCTTCAAGCTGATCATATTCACGAAGATTTTTTCCAAAAGAATTTGGAGGGATCCTTTGCTAAAGCCATTGAGAAACTTCCGGGAATCAGTGCCATTAATGTGGGAGTAGGAATTGCGAAGCCAGTCATAAGAGGTCTTTCTTCGAATCGGATTATTGTAAATCATCAAGGTATAAAGCAAGAAAGCCAACAATGGGGAAGTGATCATGGATTAGAGATAGATCAATTTGCTGTTGAACGAGTAGAAATAATAAAAGGTCCTGGATCCTTGCAATATGGTTCTGATGGACTAGGAGGTGTAATTAATATTATGCCTGAAAAAATACTTCCTGAAAACAGTTTTAAAGGTAGTTTGCTTGGACTTTACAAAACCAATAATGACCACATAGGAGGATCTGCGAAATTGGGCTTTAATGTAAAAAATTGGTTTTTGTCTGCTCGTTATTCCTTGCAAGATTTTGCAGATTATCAGGTTCCAGCAGATCAGTTTGAGTATAATTCGTTTACGTTACCGATTTACAACAATAGACTGAAAAATACGGCCGGGAATGAGTCTAACCTAAGTATTTCTGCTGGTGTAAGTAAAGACTGGGGTGTTACTCGATTGCTGTATAGTCATTACTCTTTAGATGCGGGATTATTTAGTGGGGCAATCGGTGTACCGCGTTCGTATGCACTTACAGATGATGGGAATTATCGGGATCTGGATGTTCCTAAACAGCAAGTTGACCATTATAAAATTTATCTCCATCAACTATTCTTTTTTGGTGATAATCACTTAACCATAGATGCAGGGTTTCAGCGCAATTTGCGTCAAGAGTTTTCACAACCAGAGTTTCACAGTATCCCGTTGTCTCAATTGGAGGATTTAAATGATAAGTTAGCCATTGAGTTATTATTGGAAACATTCACCATTGCTTCTCATTACCAATATGATGTGAATCCATCCCTTAGTAACATTATCGGTATCAATGCACAATGGCAATCGAATAAGCGTGATGGATTTGAGTACTTACTACCTGATTTCAAGACTTTCCGTGGTGGAATTTATTCCATTATAAAAAAAGAAATCTCACATCATTTTATGATGAATGGTGGATTAAGATTAGATTTTGGTCATAACGATACGGACTTTAATCGTCAATATGTTTGGGACAGCAACGAAAATATTGTTGACTCGCTTATCTCTCCTTCCACTGATGATATGTTTTTCAATTGGTCCGCTTCCGTTGGAGCTAATTATACCCTGGAAGATGAAAAATGGGTTTTTAAGGCCAATCTGGGGAAAAGCTTTCGGGTTCCCTACCCTGCTGAAACTGTATCTAATGGTATTCATCATGGTACTTTCCGACATGAGCAAGGCACCCCCGATTTGAATTCAGAACATGGATATCAATTAGATTTGGGCGCCACTTTGAATGGGAACAGATTTCAGGCAAGTTTGGCGTATTATTTCAATTACTTTGACAACTACATTTATTTAGGACCTACTTTCCCCGCGAGGTTCTCAAGGTTACCAGAAGCGGGGCAGATATTTCAGTATCGACAAGACGATGCAATTTATTCAGGATTTGAACTCGAATGGGATCTAAATATCACAAAGATGATTGATATCGGGCAAGCCATTGAATTTGTTCAAAGCTATAATACAAGTACGAGTTTAGCATTACCGTTTACGCCACCACCATCCATTAGAACTGAATTCCAATTTGCTCCGGGAACGAAAAAATGGTTACATGATCCATACCTTGAATTCTCACATCAATATTACTTTGCAGCTTCGGGCGGATTACGGGTAGACCGATCTGAACGAAGTACGCCTGACTATCATCTATTAGACTTGGGTATCGGTACGGATTTAGAGCTAGGGAAGGGTGAGCAAGAGATTAAGATCAAACTACAAGTACAGAATATGATGAATACAAAGTACTTGTCACATCTAAGTCGCTACAGGATTATTAATGTTCCAGAGCAAGGAAGGAATATTGTCTTGACAGTGAACATACCATTTAGTGGTAAGCTTTAAACCCTAAAGCATATAAGAGAAAGCGTCATTAGAATTTAACTTCTAATGACGCTTTTGGTTGAACCCAGATCAAGAGGGTTAAAATAATTTTACTACTGAAGGCAAAATTCAACGTCAGCAGTTTCTTTAGACTCACAATCATGATCAGCACAAGCTTCTACTTCCAAGTGAAAACAAGTTCCTGCTGGATAACTGCAAAGATCTACTTCTTGATCAAACCTTACCTCTTTGTCATGAGCATGCATATCAACATCAAGAATCTTATCTGAGACATCTCCTTCAGGATGTAAGAGGATTTCTATTCCGTGATTTTCATCAGAAGCGACTATGTCGATATGTACATGTACTTCAGAGCAGTCTGTAATTGTTTCCCCATTAACTGGTTCGTCAATTGTTATTGTTATTGTATTTTTAGGGTCTTCTTCATCCTTCTTGCAGCCTGAAACTAGTACTCCAACAGAAAGAATAGTGAGAAAGAAATAAAGTTTAACGTTTTTCATGAATATTTTTTTTAAACAATTGAATTAATATTAAAGTACAAATATAGAACATATATCCTAAAATGCAACAATGTTGCAAATAGTATTGCAACATTGTTGCATTTTAACTTAAGTTGTCTAACACTAAAGGGAAATTGGGTTTGATTGTAGCTATCTATCTACCAAGAGTAGTAGTTGTGGATGGAAGTTTTTGATCCTTATAAATGTATCACAGTTTTACTTTAAACCGCTTTTGTTACTACTTCGCTCGTATTTAACGCAACTATGTATTCCAATGGTCACCTATTTATAATGGAGATAACATTGTATTAAGAGCTTTTATCACTCTTAATACAACGTTATTTATTTAATGAGATTACAAATTAGGCTGAGGAGTTAGCCTTAAATAAGGTTTAACTTCTGTATGTCCTTTAGGAAATAACTTTGGAATTTCATCATTTGAAACTGAAGGTACAATTACGCAATCATCACCATTATTCCAGTTAGCAGGTGTTGCAACTTTATGGTAAGCCGTTAACTGTAAGGAGTCAATCACTCTTAGTAATTCATCAAAGTTTCTTCCCGTTGCTGCGGGATAAGTGATCGTAAGTTTTACTTTTTTATCTGATCCAATTACAAATACAGATCTAACTGTAAGTTTATTGTCTGCATTCGGATGAATCATATCATATAGCGTTGCTACTTTTTTGTCTTCGTCAGCAATAATTGGAAAATTAACTGTTGTGTTTTGCGTTTCATTAATGTCTTTTACCCAACCATTATGAGATTCTAATCCATCAACGCTCAAAGCTGCTACCTTTACATTTCTTTTTTCAAATTCAGCTTTGTATTTCGCGACAGTGCCTAGCTCTGTTGTGCATACAGGTGTATAGTCCGCAGGATGAGAGAATAGAATTCCCCAGCCATCACCAAGCCATTTATGAAAATCAATTTCGCCTTCAGTTGATTGTGCTTTAAAGTTTGGAGCTTCATCTCCTAGTCTAATCGTACTCATTTGCTTTGTTTTTAATTATTTTATGTGTTATTTTTTTATGTAAAGGTCGTCAAGTTTCAATTATGTTGATCGAACAAAGATTAAGACAAAAAGTTTAACACAAACCCAAGCGTCTTAAAAATTTATATTTGAAGGTCTATAATGAACGACAACAGGAGCATCTTGAGAATATATGGGAGTGATCGAACCTATGCATCACTGGATGCTGGTTAAGCTATCAACAATGTTTGATTTATATTATCATATTGAGCAAGATTGTGCACATCCTATTCCTTACTATTTATGTTTGGTAAAAAACTTTACTGTGTTCTGCTGTAGCCATCTTGCATAAATTGGTAATACAATAAAAATGATAGCAACTGGCCATACATTTACTATATTAAAGTTTCTGTTACTAATTAGCTCTGCTTTCCAAGAAAACAGGATAAGAAGAAGTAGCACGAAATAAGTTATTAAATAAAGCCAAAACAACTTATATCTTATTTCCAGTTTAGTTCTACTTCCATTGACTTCTATTTTCATTTTCCAATCCCGCCAATATTACAAAACCAAGCGATTTATTGTTCTTAGATTTTACTATCAAATGTTCAATGTCATTGTTCAAAATTAGATTAAAGTGCTCTTCCTTTGAGTTTGGAGATATAAATGACACATTTTCAATATTATTCTCCAACGAAACAACGAAATCAATGTCCAATTTTGTTGTTTCAAATAATTGTAAATCAGTCATTATATTATTTTGTCTTCTTAAAATACTACTCTTGAGATACTCTGATAACATTAACAATCATTCCATATTCCTATTCATATTCCGTTTCAGTTTTAAATTTTAAATTTTAAATTTTAAGATTATTGGATTTTTATAATCAGAATTGTCAATTACAATATCTGCATTTTTTTTAGGTGCTGCTTGACTAAAATATAATTTTTGACCAGGCAAATATCTCGTTTTATACTTAAATATAATTTCTTCTTTGTGTCCTATTCTTTTTTTATCAACTTGTCTATTTATATTTCTATTAAGTGTTGTTTGAAAATCAACATCCAAAAATATTTTCAAATCCCAAAATTCAGACAATTCTGGTCTTTGTAAAAAAATACCCTCTACAATCAATATAGAACTTTTAGAAACAGCTTTGGGTGTTACAATAGTTGGAATATTATTATCAACATCAAAAATTGAATCAATGAATACTCCTCTTCCCTTTTTGAAAGGTTCTAATAAGTTGGATATCAATTTTGAATAATTATAGGAATCTTCATAAAATCCAACATGAGAATCTTTTCCCTTTTGGTAGCGAATTTCCATGTGATTATGAAAATTATCCACTGAACAAAGAACTACATCTTTATAAATTGACTGAATCTCATTGGTCAACGTTCTGGCAAAATACGTCTTCCCAGAACCGTCAACACCATCTATACAGACTAAAACTGGTGTCTCCTTGTTTATTCCTAATATACTTTTTATAATTCGATCTGTCATTCACTTTATTGAGCGTTTCCTAAGCCACGCCTAGATAGTACTTGCAAAGATAAGCACTAAAACTTAAGCAGAACACCAAGTAAAATAAAATTTAGCAAAATTTAACAAAGCGCAACACAGACAAAACAAAACTGCGCACAGACACCAGAAATCCAAAGAACAAAGAGATATCAGGAAATTCACACCCAAATAAAATTAAATAGTAAAGTGATTTTAAAAAAAACGGTTATTTTTGCGCCAAATATAAGACTATGAACATTCTGGTTATCAACTGTGGCAGCTCCTCGATTAAGGCGGAGATCATCAATACCGAGACAAGAGACAGACTGCTGAATATGCGAGTAGAGCGAATCGGTAACAGCCCTACCCTATCCATCAGCACCGTGAATGAAGAAATACAGTGCCCCGACGCCCCCTATGATCAGGTATTAGAATTTGCACTAAAACAGCTGACAGATAACCTAGGAACCATTGAGATACAAGGTATTGGACATCGCGTAGTGCACGGCGGAACAGACTTTGACAGACCAACCAAAATCGATGCAGAGGTAATCCAGAAAATCGAAGCACTCAATGATTTAGCACCACTGCACAATCCTATCAATATCAAGGGCATTCAGTTGGCAATGCGCATTTTTGAAAAGTACCCGCACGTGGCTGTATTCGACACCGCATTCCACCATACACTACCCAACAGAGCAAAGACATACGCGATCCCTCAGGAACTCAGCAAAAAACACCAGATTCGAAGATATGGGTTCCACGGTACTAGCCATGCTTATGTGTCTAGAGCTGCAGCCAACTTCCTTAAAGCAGAACTAAATGAGTTGCGATTGATTACTTGTCACTTAGGCAATGGTTGCAGCATCACAGCTGTCGAGTACGGCCGTTCCATCGAAACAAGTATGGGAATGACGCCGCTGGAAGGTCTTGTGATGGGCACCAGGAGCGGAGACATCGATCCAGGCATGTTGTCTTACCTAGAGAAAAAAGAAGGCTACACGATAGCGGATTTGGACCGAATCCTTAATCGCGAAAGTGGGTTGAAAGGATTGTCAGGCGATAGCGATATGCGCGATATTGTTGAGCGATCCACAAATGGGGATGATAATGCTAGGTTAGCACTGCAAGTCTTCACACACAGGATTAGAAAGTACATTGGAGCCTACGCAGCTATCATGGGAGGCGTTGATGCCATCGTGTTTACAGGCGGAATTGGCGAAAACAGTAGTGTGGTCAGACACCGTACCTCGCAACGATTAGATTATTTGGGAGCCGTCATCAATGAAGATAAAAACCACGATGTCAACCTCACAGAAACCGAAAATGTGATTGATTTTTCAATGAATCATAGTCGCGTAAAACTATTAGCAGTGAAGACGGATGAACAGTTCAGCATTGCTAGACAAACCGCAGAATTAGTAGCCGAAAAGAATAAAGTTAATACGGTTCCACCAATTCCTATTGGAGTTTCAGGGCGACATATGCATATCACTCAAGAAACGTTAGAACTGTTATTTGGTAAAGGCTATCAACTCACCGTCAAAAAACCATTGTCCCAACCTGGGCAATTTGCTGCCAATGAACAGGTTAGCATCGTCGGACCTAAAAACACCATCGAGCGCGTTCGAATACTAGGACCTTGTCGATCAAAAAATCAAATCGAAATCTCTAGAACCGATGAATTTTTCCTAGGGATAGATGCGCCAGTTAGAGAATCCGGTAAAACGGAGAACACGCCTGGCTGCAAGGTAATTGGTCCAGAAGGTAGCATAGTCTTGGAGGAAGGCGTGATTTGCGCTTGGCGACACATTCACATGACCCCAGCTGACGCCGAAATATTTGGTGTCAAGGACCGTGATATCGTAGAAGTAAATATTTCACATGATAAGCGAGGTCTTACGTTTGGGAATGTACTGATTCGGGTATCTCCCAAATACAAACTGGAAATGCATATCGATACGGATGAAGGCAACGCGGCAGAGTTGACGCGAGGTGCTGTTGGCGTATTGAACATGACGGATGGTTCTGCAAATTTAAAAAGACGACGCATCGATTAGTCCTACAATACTCGCTTGATAATTCTCAGTTTATGAGTATACTTACCAAGTTCTTGATTGTAAATCCCTTGATGGTCTAGTTTGTCAATTCGAACGCGACCAGAAGCGTGTATAATTTCTTGATTCTCTAGGACAATTCCTACGTGAATAATCTTCTTTGAAGTATTTTCAAAGAACGCTAAATCGCCTGGCTTTGCTTCGATAATCAGGTTTACAACTTCGCCATGATCGACTTGTTTCCTAGCATCCCGTTCCAATTTGAACCCAAGCATTTTATAAACAACTTGTACAAATCCAGAACAATCAATTCCAAACGGTGATCGCCCACCCCATAGATAAGGCGCGTAAAGATACTTTTTAGCTATTTTTATCAATAAATCAGAACTTATTACGATTTCATTTGAATTGACAATTTGCCCACTAAAAGTGAATTTAGTACCATTGAGTGCAAAATTAATTCCGTCATACTCAGGGATCGAACTTCCCAGCACTACTGGAATATAATAATTCTCAGTCATGGCTTCCTGAACCAACTCCATACTACAATCGGTTGATTTTTTGGCTCTACCGTGCACTGCTTCAGTGATTTCTGTGTGCTGATTTTTGCTAATCCATCCCTCATATCCATCAAACGTACATCTGATTTTCAACCATTTAGGCTTAGAGGAAACTACTTCGTACACTTCACCAAACAGCAATTGGGAAACCAATTCACTTGTATCTGAGGCCCCAAATCGAATCGGCACCACACTCAATGAACAAATACCGTATATCATCACTCCTTTTTTGTAGCTTCAAAGCTAACAAAACATTTGAGAAATATTAATGATTCAATTCTCAAAAATCAAATCCAAGTTTTCTTCTTCCTTATAAATATTATCATTTAGTCCTACGAAATTTCAATTTTCATGCAGGATTTGTCTATACTTATCGGTTGTTACAAGAATACTATGGGGCCAACTTTTAATTCATAAGTTTGAACGGCACATAATTAATAACCTCACAGATTCTTGAAGCAGATAACCCGTTTTAATATAAAACAATAGTTCCAATACCTGAATAATAGGAACACTATAAGGAAAAACTCATTAAGGTCTTAATTTTCTAATACTACAAATTTTATTGTTTTTGTCCTCCAGTTATTACCAGTCAAACTTATGAAATAGATTCCACTTGGCAATTCATTGATATTAACTGAAACCTCCTTCAAACCTTGATGAAGCTCTATCTTATTAGTAATTACAATTCTACCTAAAACATCCAGAATACGCAATTCTCCATTTTTCAAGGTATTGGAATTGTATACTATCTGGAACGTGATCTGACCAAAGGCAGGATTTGGAAAAACATTTGTACTGATTTTATCCGTGATACAATTGTTTTCAACTAGAATTGTAGGGCTATAGTTTTGAGTACCATCTAAATCAACATGATTAATTCTGTAGTAGTTCTTTCTATTATTTGAGCGCTTATCTACATACTGATACGTACTACCCTGACCATAAATCCCTTTTCCTCTTGTAGTATATATGATTTCGAAATCTTGTCCGTTGGTACTTCGTTGTAAATCAAAATGACTAAAATCTGTTTCAGAAAGTGTTTTCCAGTCAAGATAAATATCACATAATTCTTCTGTTCCGTTAAATTCCACAAGTTCAATAGGAAAGATAACATCATCTGAAGGTTCACTTGGATCATTACCTTCAATACATTCATCTATATTGTCTATTCCACCGTTATCACAATCCAATGTCGCCAACGGGTGTCCAGAATCGAAAAGATTAGCCCCCATATCCAATATTGCACAGATGTCAATCTCTTCCTCCATGGCTGTGGTACAGTCATCACTTGGCTCGGATGGGTCTTCACCGCTTTCACATTCGGTGATGTTGGCTACTCCTCCGTTATCACAATCCAGTGTGGCCATTGGATGGGTGGCGTCAAAGCCGCCGGCTCCGTCATCTAGCAGGGTACAGATGTCAATCGCTTCGTCTATATAATACTGACAGCAATCATTTAGTATTTTAACAGAATCAATAACCGTTGGACAACCAGGAACTGTCACTTCGTAGATTAACCAATACTCTCCATCACTAGTAAAACCTGATACATTAACAAAGTTATCGTTTCCAATAGTAACAAGATTTAAAGATGTTGGTCCACTCGAGGACCAGGTCATGGTTCCATCTGGATAATATGCCCCACTAATTCCAATCACTTGATCTCCACAAATACTCAAATCCTCACCGAGATTCTGATCATCACCTACTATCTTAATTGCCACTGTGTCATAACTTCCACAGTTTATAGAAATTGTATCTTCCGGGTAAGCAAACCATTCAAAATAATAAACTCCGGAGGAAGTAGCTGTTACAGAAGTTAAGGGATCTGTAGGATCCGATATTGTTATTAAATCGCTTGCATTTAAAGAAAGCCAATGCCCTCCATTTGCAGGAGCATTACCCATCATATTCCAAGAATAATTATTACAAATAACCTGATCAGGTCCTCCATCAGAAAATGGTTCGGTATAATCATTGATTGTAATAATCATATCGGTCATAGGAGCACAATCGGCACATCCGTCTCTAATGATAAAATTATATTGTCCACTACTTGGAAAATTAATGGAGACAGGAGAACCATCCGTTGAGAATGTTACACCTGAAGGACCTGTATAATTTGAAGTATCCAAAAATCTACCTAACTGACTTCCACCAATTTTACTCAACCAATCAATTTCATAAGTTCCCGGAGAACAAAATGAAAGACTAATTGGTCCATTCGTTTCCTTGAGATACTTTGTCACAATAACGGTATCTCTCGAAACACCACAATTTGGATCCGTAACTTCCCATTGAAAAATAGTACTGCCAAAGCTTCCAGTTTCGGTACCTCCGGTTTGCGGATCAGTTACATCATCTAAAGTAACTCTTCCGACCCCCCAATATTTATTCCCAATTTCGGTCCACAACCCTGTGGTCCCCGAAGGTAATGGAGTTCCATTTAATTGAATAGTGTTGCCAGCATTAAATTTTGCACAAAAATCCGGTCCGGCGTCAGCAATAAATCCTGGAGAAGTAGGGGTAGTTACTGTAACACTGTCTACATCAACACCACATCCATTTTGTATGGTCCAAATAAATGTATAGGATGTTCCTGCTGTCAAATTGCACACTTCAGATTTAGGGTCATTGACATCCTGGATAGTTGGGCCGCTTGGAGATACCGCCCATTCACCTTTTCCAGCACCTGAAACACCTTCAAGTGAAAGGCATCCAATATCGCATGGACTCAGATCTGGCCCAGCATTTGCAACTGGAGGAGTATTGGCTGTATATACATACACAATATCTTTTGTAATACCACAGAGTGCATTACCGATACGATACTCAAATGCATACACCTGATTAAATAAGAGGTTTGAGATAAAAGGATTTGTGACTGTAGGATCCGCAATCGTAGCTGCTGGTCCCAAAATTTGGCTCCAAGTCCCATGAACATCATAATTGAGTGGGATATTGGGGTCATTGCCAGAGAGTGTAATGGTGTCTATACTACACGGTAGAATGGCATCAGTTCCTGCATTTGCAACAGGCAAAATTGGATAAATCGTTACTGTTGATAAACCACTGATTTCACATGAGCCTACAACATTATAGGGATAGGAAGTAAGTGTTTCGTATTGTGTTTTAAAAATATGAGTTCCTACACCAAATAATAAACTAGGAGAGTGTTGTATGCCAGAAGGATGATCAGGTGATGAAAAAATGGTAGTATTTCTGTAGGCTGCCCCTCCAACACAGTTATGTACAATTTCAGCGGTATTGAAAGTGGCAATTTTAATCGGATTTTGATCACTGACACAAATTGTTTGCTCCTTATTCTTGATTTCAGTGTCCAGCTTTCCTACAATAAGTTCCAGTATTGAATAACACCCAGAGGCACATTCTAATGTAATCTGCACATTACAAGAATTACATACGTCATCTCTATGGATTGCAAAAAATGTAGTATTTAAAGGCACAGTAGGGAATTTACTGCATCCAGAACCGATGAAGTCCCAAAAGATAGTATCTAACGGTGATAAGGCAGAGGTGTCAAGCCCAAAGTCATTTACTAGATCAATATATAATGAATCTGCTTCATCACAAATTTTATAATATTCTAGACCTCCAATATCCTGACAAGAATTAGGGGCTGCGACATAAAAAGTTACAGTGTCTTTATACGTTTCGCTACAAGGAAAATTGTAATCATACTCCAGCTCAAATTCATATGTTCCTGTTATCAAATTACTCCAATCAGTTGTTGTGATAAAATAACCCGGTATTACAGGAGGGTAAGTGATAGTAGCAGTATTAGGACCTGAAAGTTGTGTCCAAGTTTGTATACCACAAATCCCAACATACGATTGTAAAGTTGGATCGTCCGAAATTACATTTTTGAGAACCGACATCGTCTTTGTCCATGTGTTTCCGCATACGGTTACATCCGCCCCCGCATTTGCTAAATTTTGTTGGCATCCGTAGAATTCGAGTGTATCCACTACTATACATGATCCATTTTCCATTACTAATTCAAGGTAACTATCATCATCACCTGGATAAAAATAGTTGTCATTTACCCCTACAATAACTTCTGAACCACTTAAATATGCAACCATGCCCCCAGTACTATGACGAATTACAGTGTAATCAACTGCTGGGTCATAATTTGCAATGGGAATCGTATCTAAATTACAAACAACCACTGTATCTTCTATTATTTCACTGATAATTGGAGGGCTTACGGTATAGGTGACCATATCAATTGCGGTCCCTGATCCGTCTGGACAAACCCCTGCAATTTGAAACTCATAAGTTCCTATTTCAGTTACATTTGTTACAGTAGTTAATGCATTGGAAGGATTTGTAATCGCAACTGAACTTCCTGCAGGTTCACTAATTAAGCTCCAAGTGATTGGAACTGGATCTCCACTAGGTGAATTTGCACCGCCACTTAGCGTAAACCCATTTAAATCTGTCTGGCACACACTATATGGAATTCCTGCGTTGACGGTACATGTTTGAGAAAATAACCTATTACTTGTAAATAAAATCAATATTATTGAAAATACAACATAATTCTTGTAAGCCATACTAATTTATTGTTTATACAGTTTCAATTTAAAATCTTTTGTTTACACTTCTCTTACGTCGTTCCAACAATATTGTTCGTATTGATTACTGAAATTGTCTTTGCTTGATTACTGGTTGATGCAAAAGAAGCTAAAGTTGTCGGATTTTCACCTCTCGTAATTGTCTAACAAACAAAGAGTCTTCAACTTGTGGGAATAGAAATACACGCAATTCTATTAAGGCAAAAATTATTACCAATAGCAGCAAGGTGTCATCCTCAATATTGACACTTCCGTGTATAAGGCATGTTCTTTGTTAATGATTTATACAGATTTTATACAACAAGAACGCACAGTTAACGTATAAAAAGATAGGAATCGAATAAATTGATTTATATTTGTCCAAAATTTTAAAACAACTGATAGATCGTCAAATAATTCTGTAAATGAGACCGTTAATTACTATCATCTTAATCCTATTGTTTTTGACTAGCCTTAGGGCACAAGACAAACACTTTAGTCAGTATTACGCACTGCCTTTGAATCTAAATCCTGCGCTAGTAGGCGCAATGGGTGGCAAGTACCGTGCAAGTGTCATTTACAGAAACCAATGGCAGACCGTTACACCGCAGCCTTTCAAGACATTTGGTGGTTCTTTTGATGTCAAATTTCCACTTGGGATTAAGTCGGATGAAGTTGGAGCAGGAATGCTGTTTTACTCTGACAAAGCAGGACTGTCAAACTTTAGTACCAACCATATTTCATTGTCTGGCGCATATCATAAATCATTGAGTTTAAATAATAACCAATACCTTTCAGCTGGGTTTCAAGTCGGGATTTCTCAACGCTCCTTCAGCTATGAAAACCTATCTTTCCACGATCAATTTGACGGGGAATCTAGTTATACATTTGATACCTTTGAACCTTTACCAGCCAACAGTTTTGCCTTTGCCGATATGAGCGCAGGCATTTTTTATTCTACAAAGCCAGGCAAGCGAACTGCCTTCCAAATGGGTTTATCAGGGTTTCATGTCAATGCTCCAAATGGTTCATTTGACCGTGATGTTGTAGACAGAATTAGTCCTAAGATTGCAGTTAACTTTGGAGGTCAGGCGCCATTATTGAGAAACGTTGATATTTTACCACGTTTATTGATCTACTATCAAGATCCGCATTTGGAAACTAACATTGGCTCCAATTTCAAGTTCACCATTCCCAACTATTCCAACTTAAAAATGATCCTAGGAACATCAGTAAGAGTTGGAATGGATGCTGAAAATGCCATTTTAGTAGATGCCTTAATCCTTTTAGCCGCTTTCGAGATAGACGGTACAAGATTTGGAGTCAGTTTTGACGGCAATCTATCGCCTCTAATCAATTCTAGTTATGGTTTTGGAGCTTTCGAGCTTTCAATCAGCTATACAGGTCAGGATGATGACAGCGGCGTTGTATGCCCTTCTTTCTAAATTTGATTTTACTGTAATTTAAACGACTTTCTAACTATTACGTCTAAGTCACTGTCCTTCCAGGATACACCTTTAAGGCTTCTTCTAGGCAGTCCATCGCTTTATTGAGATCTTCTTTATTAAGGACGTACGCCATTCTGACTTCCTGTTGTCCTAGACCTTCGGTGTAGTAAAACCCTTTTCCTGGTGCAAACATCACACTTGCCCCATTATGTTCAAAATCTTCTAACAACCATTGACAAAACCGCTCTGCGTTATCGATAGGTAATTTAGCAAACGCATAGAAGGCACCTATGGGTTTTGGGCACACAACATGCTCTATATTGTTCAACCGTTCAATAAGCAACTCCCTGCGACCATTATATTCAGTAATACAATCATCAATAAAGGATTGTGGGACGTCTAGTGTCGCTTCTCCCAGAATCTGAGCAAGTGTTGGCGGGCTCAGTCTAACTTGTGCAAATTTTGTGGCGGTACTAATGACTGATTTGTTTTTACTTACTATCATCCCTATTCTGGCGCCACAAGCACTAAATCTTTTTGAAATGGAATCAAATACAACAACGTGTTCTTCTAGTCCCTTGATAGATAGTAAGGAGGTGTACTCTCGTCCGTCATAGCAGAATTCACGATACACTTCATCAGCCAACAAGAACAGATTATGTTTTAGTGCGATGTCCTTCAAGGCTAACAGCTCTTCTTTTGAATACAAATAGCCCGTAGGATTAGAGGGATTACAAATGAGGATCGCCTTGGTTTTTGAAGTAATACACTTTTCGAAATCCGCAATTGGTGGCAAGGCAAAATCATTTTCAATATAAGCCGTAATAGGTTTGACAATAATGCCACTTGCTGTTGAAAACCCATTGTAATTGGCATAAAACGGTTCGGGGATAATCACTTCATCACCTGGATCCAAACACGCCATCATTCCAAACATAATCGCTTCAGAAGCACCAGTGGTGATTATCAAATCATTGTGATCAATATCGACACCAAATTTCTCATAGTATCCAACTAACTTGCGACGGTAAGACTCAAAACCAGCAGAATGACTGTAAGCTAAGACTTTAAAATCTGCATCCTTTACTGCTTTGATAGCAGAAGGAGGTGTAGCAATATCAGGTTGCCCTATGTTGAGATGATAGATGTGTTTACCTTTTCGTTTTGCTTCCTCGGCAAAAGGTACAAGTTTTCTGATTGGAGAGGCGGGAATTTCATTTCCTCGTTTTGATACGTTTGGCATATTGCAAAAATAAAAAAAGCACCGTATAAATACAGTGCTTTTAATAATTTATTAAAAACTGATTACTAGTTAGGAGCAACCAATCCTTTATCTTTAGTTGGTAGACCAGCTGGTGGCGCAGTTATTTTACCTGTAATAGTAAGAACTATAGGGTCTTTACTACCATTGTAAGTCAATCTTACTGTTTTTGTGAAGGGGCCGATACGCTTAGTGTCATATCTTACTTCTACTTCACCAGACTCACCTGGTAAAATTGGCTCTCTCGGGTAACGTGGTACTGTACAACCACAACTTCCTTTTGCACCTTGAATAACTAAAGGCTCAGAACCTTCGTTTGTAAAAGGAAACTTTCTGATAGGATCAGAATTTTGAACTTTTGTACCATAATCAACTTTCAAAGTTTGGAAAGTCATTTTTGAATCAGGAAGCGCTTCTTCTTCTAACGTCGGAGCGTCATCTGCTTTCTTTTCACCTGAAACTGCTTCGATAGCTTGATCAGCTGCAACTTCCATAGCCTTTTTCTTACCTTTCTTGCCTTTCACAGATTCAGCAGCTTCGATTGCTGTATCAGCTTTTCCAGGTTTCTCCTGAGCGAAAGCTGTAAAAGAGACAAAGAGAACTAAGACGAATAGAGTAGTTAATTTCTTCATTTTTGAGTATTTTATTATTGACACAAATTTAAGTTATTTATTGTAAAAATCAAACCTATCTTTTGATGTTTTTGACTTATGGTTACCATAATTCAATTATCGTACCAATAGGAATGGATTGAAGCACAATTCAAATATTTTAACAGATTATAACAAGTTAGTCTAATTTACAATAAATAACAAACTCTGAATGTATTGAATTAAATTGCTTGTATTAGAATTAGAGAAAATATTATCAAAGAGACCAGGATAGTCCCTTTCACTATAATGATGTAAAACAGTCAACTCATTATATAATAGTAAGCATCCATTAGCGCTAGGGCAAATGGATGATGTTACAAATATCCTATGGTCAACTGAGCTATGTAGGGTCCGTTGCTAGAATGGCATTTACACCTAACTTCATTGCCAAATCCATAATGAATACCACATGTTCGATGGCAACTCCCTTTTCGGCATTGATTATTAGTGTTACGTCCTTCTGATTTTTTTCTTTTCTAATCTTGCTCTTTATACCAGAAAGCATACTACCTTGCTTTACTCTGTTTTTTCCTATATAGAACTTTCCACCCTTCTTTATAGAAACAGAAATGGAGGCCGGAGCAACTGTTTTAGAACTACTACTCGGCAGTTTTAAATTCAAAGCATTTGGACTTACCAGATTAGAGGTAAGCATAAAGAAAATAAGCAGGAGAAAAATAATGTCCGTCAATGACGACATATTAAACTCAGCATTCAACTTTGTCTTTTTCTTGAGTCCCATATTAGTGTGCTGGTTCCTGAAGTAAATCCATAAAATCTAAGGAAGTGGTTTCCATATTAAAAATCACTTTCCCTACTTTTGCTACAAGGAAGTTATATCCCATAAAGGCTCCAATACCAATAAGAAGTCCAAAAGCTGTAGTCAATAGTGCTTGATAAATCCCACCTGCTAGTGCTTGGGGTGTAATATTATTTGCTGTTGCCATGGTATAAAACGCCATGATCATACCCGTTACGGTACCAAAGAAACCAATCATAGGTGCAGCTCCTGAAATTGTTGCAAGCGTTGCTAATCTGTTTTCCAGTCTCGAAACCTCAAGATTTCCAACGTTCTCAATCGCTACACTAATATCTTTTAGTGGTTTACCGATTCTCGATAATCCTTTTTCCACCATACTAGCAATTGGAGTGTCGGCGTTTCTACATAGTGTTTTAGCGCCATCAATATTACCCGATTGTACATGATTCCTTATATTAATCATGAAATTTTCATCAATCTTAGCTGCTTGATTGATAGTCAAATAGCGTTCAAAAAATATATAAATTGCGACAATTGACAAAATTGTCAAAATTACAAAAATTAAGATACCTAAAACGCCACCTTGCAAAATTAAGCTAAACAAATTCATGGATTTGGCAGAGGCATCAGCCTGAAATAGAAGTGTTCCGAAGAGCATTTATGCTATGATTTAAATGAATAATAACCTTTAGTTTAAAAGTTAATTAGTAATTAACTATTTTCTTTGATGGTATCTACAATTTTGTAGATCCTAAAAGTCCTTATTGAAGATGAATTAGTAAAACGATGCAAAATAGAAATAGAATATTAAAAAAACGAAGTTTTTATCAAAATATTATCAAAGGGATAGGACTTAAAATTTAATTTTTAATATTAATATCAGGAAATGAAATATAAATTTGAATTCCTTTTTCTATTCTAATTTAGTATTCTCTTGTTGAAAGGACTTGTTTTATGAACTCATTCCTCCATTACAAGAATAGTCATAAGACAAATAATAATTTCAATTAAAAATTTTACACTACCGTAACAGAATGCAGATCAGCAAATTAAAAACTAAAAATTTTATAATCTTCAATTTTTAATTTTTTTTTATTCCAATTCCATAAAATATTAAAGTTTATCTATTAACTTAAAGTTCTGGTATATAATTGGGAAAGATGCCAGGACAACAAAATATACTTATTAGCTTTGTTATTAAATCGAATAAATATTGTTTTTGCATTCAAAGCGAAAGCGGTATTTATATTTATATTTTACCTCTAAAACCTAAGTAATGTCGAAGTTCTACGCTTACATAGTATTGCCGCTTTTAATTACCATCCTTTCATTAGCCTCGTCTTTCAATGCTGAAGCATCTCATGGTATGGCTGCAGATCTAGCCTTCGAATGTATCGGAAACAATACGTACAATGTAAGACTAAAGTTTTATCGAGACTGCGTGGGTATTAGCTACTCAAACTCTCAAACAGTATTAATTACTGGCTGCGGAGTAAGTACTTCAATGACCTTAACTATGGTCGGTTCTCCTGTAGAAGTTTCTCCCTTATGTCAAGCGCAAGCAGGGAATAGTACCTGCCAAGGTGGTAATTTGCCTGGAGTTCAGGAGGCTATTTATGAAGGAACAGTCACCCTGAATAATCCTTGTGCAAATTATGTACTTGGATGGAGTCAATGCTGTAGAAATGGTGCCATTAATACCTTGACAAACCCAAGCACACAAAGTATCTACATAAGCGCCACACTCAACAATATAGAACAACCTTGTAATAGTTCTCCAGTTTTTAATGAAGTTCCAACACCTTATGTATGTATTAACCAACCTGTCAACTATAATCATGGTGTCACAGATCCAGATGGTGACAGTTTAGTTTTTAGCTTGGTAAATTGTAGGGAATCAGCTATTGGTTCAGTTTCTTATGGCGCTGGCTATAGTGGAACTGCTCCAATGTCTTCTACTGGTGGTGTCTCTATAGATCCTGTTACAGGACAAATTACCTTCACACCTGACCTTGTTCAGATTGGAGTTGTATGTGTCCTAGTAGAAGAATTTAGAAATGGAGTAAAACTTGGACAAACAGTAAGGGACATGCAATTTGTAGTTCTTAATTGTTCGAATACACCTCCAGTTTCCTCTGAAATTTATGAAAATGGAGTAAATACAGGAAGCTATACCTACGAAGCTTGCCCTGGATTACCTTTTTGTTTTGATATACTAATGACTGATGCTAATGGAGATATAATCCAGGCAGCCTGGAATAACGGAATTCCTAATGGAACATTTACAATTAATAATAATAATACTACTGCACCAACTGCTACTTTTTGTTGGGCTCCCACATCAGCCGATATCGGCACCCATTTCTTTACAGTATCAACTAGTGATAATTCTTGCCCGATTTTTGGAACGAATAACATTGCTTATACTATTATTGTAAAAGAATCTACTGAGCAAGTAGACGCCGGACCCGATCAGTTAATTTGTGCTGGTGAATCCGCTACCTTGACTGCCTCCTCAACAATTCCTGGTGCTGTCTATTCTTGGACACCGACTACTGGACTCAGTAATCCAAATGGGCAGGTGACTCAAGCTTCTCCACCAAATACTACAACATATACTGTTACTGCAAGTCTTCCTGGCTCTACGTTATGCCCTACAACCGACGCTGTCACTGTTGTGGTAGAACAATTACCACTGTTGTTTGTAACACCCCAAACAATAAGTGTCTGTTCTGGTGGAAGTGCTATACTAACAGCAACAAGTGCTCCTGGTGTTACTTTTGAATGGTTTCAAGGTGGAACCTCTCTTGGTCCTGGAACCGTTACAGGTAATGTTTCAACGATAACGGTTAATCCATTAGCAACTACGACATACACAGTTGTTGCAACTACAAATACAAATTGCGAATCTTCAAGAGACGCAACTGTTACAATAGGCACGCCCCCTCCTACTGATAACTGTTCAAATATTTATGTTTCTACAACTGGTAATGGGGTTGGAACACAGTCTGATCCTGCAAATTTATTAGATGCAGTACTTCTGGCTGGCTGTAGTGGAAGTATTCTAAAAATAGCACAAGGTACTTACAATATTAATAGTCCAATTCAAATCCCAAGTTACATTACTTTTGAAGGTGGGTTTGATCCTACTTCTTGGGTAAAATCAAGTACTGGTGGTCTAACAAGAATCCATCGTACCACAATTGGAAATGATGGTCTTCCAAATGGTCCGGCAATTATAGCTTTTACAGCAAACTCCGCTACTGGATTCCGCTTTCAAGATATTACAGTATCAACTGCAAATGGTGCAAATGGCACCGCAAATACTCCTGCCTATTCTACTTATTGCTTTCACTTATTAGGTTGTTCAAATTACGATTTTGTAAGAACACAAGTTATTCCTGGAAAAGCAGGAAATGGTAGTAATGGAACAACTCCTACCACAAATGTCGCTTCAGGAGAAAATGGTGCAAATGGTCTGAATGGAAGAGACGACACAGATACCGGTCAACAGCACGGAGCTCGTGGTGGCGCTGGTGCTGGAGCAGGTGGTGGTACTCGTGGATGGAATGGTTTATGGGGCTGTACTATGCCTGGTGGTAGTAATTCTGCAGGATGTAATGGATTTCCAGCTGGTAACGCAACACTTGGAACTGCCGGTGGTGGTGGCGGTGCAGGCGGTGGTGGCGGCCAAGAAGATAGAGATGGTGGACTAGGAGGAAGAGGTGGTTCAGTACCCGCAAATGGTGGGGCAGCAGCCATTCCTACAAACGCAACATATGGTGGTCCAAACGCTCTAGGTAGCTGTAAAACCGATCCGAATTGGGGTGGTCAGGAATCTGGATGTATTGGCGCAAGTCTTACTCGTTTTAGCTCAGAATCTGGTCGTTGTGGAAGAGATGGCAATGATGGCGCTAATGGTACTATCGGAACCGCAGGTGCTGCAGGAACATTTACATCTTGTTACTTTGTCCCTGGAGGACAAGGAACTTCAGGAACCCGAGGACAAGGTGGTCAAGGTGGATCTGGTGGTGGTGGTGGTGCAGGAGAAGGTGGTACATTTTGTACAGATGGAAGTGGCTCTGCCGGCGGCGGAGGAGGTGGTGGTGGTGAAGGTGCTTATGGTGGAACTGGAGGAAGAGGTGGAGGAATCGCCTGCGGAATTCTTCTAGCAAGTAACGGTACAGGCGGTAATGTACTAGAAAGTAGAATCCCTGTAACTATAGCATTACGTGGTCTTGGTGGAACTGGTGGTACTGGTTCCATTGGTGGAAATGGTGGTAATGGAGGCCTTGGTGGTGCTCCAGTTTCAGATCCTGAAGTTGGATTTGGTGGTCACGGTGGACGTGGTGGAGATGGCGGAAATGGTGGAGCAGGTGGAAATGGTCAAAATGGTAATTTCTATGCCATCAGATTATGTTCTGGATCGCCTTTAGCTTCAACAACAACAACTTTTCCCCTACATACACAACCTACAATCACTGTTGAAAACATAAATTGTACATTTAGCGATGTAGGCTTTACTGCATTAGCTAACAATACTTGGAATCTTGGATTGAATGCCAATCCTTTAACCCCAACTGGACCATCTGTAATAACTCAATATTCTACGATTGGAAGAAAAAACATACTCAACGGAACCAACTCTTATCTTGGCTTCCATAATATTAGTTTTGATGCCTCAATACGGCCAGAAATCTTAACTGATGCGCCTCAAATTGCTCCAGACACCTTTGAATTATGTGTTGGTCAAACGGCCAGTTTCCAATCAACACTAACTGGAACAAATTATGTTTGGGATTTTGATGGTTCAATTCCTGGAATATTTAATGGCCCTACTTTCCAAAACATACCTCCTCAGGTCTTTATCAATCCCAATCCTCCTGGCGTCCCCTATGCCATAACGCTCTCCTTAGAAACTGATTGCTGTGGACTTTCTCCAATGGATACTATTTGGTTATATGTTGATCCATTACCGCAACCTTCAATTACAGGTGACAATTTATTCTGTGAAGGTGGTTCCACAATTTTAACCGTAAATGGTGCAAATATTGATAGCATCATTTGGTCACCTTCCAATGTTATAACTGTGCTTTCTCCCAATACTGCAGAAGTTGTAGTGACTTCTGGCTCTGTAACTGTTACAGTTACTACATTCTACGAGTCAGATCGTCCAGGGTCTAGTACCAATCCAAAATATACTTGTCCCGTAACGGATACATATACAATTAATACTGCCCCACCTCCTGCAGTTACAATATCAATAGCTCAAGTTAGTACCTGCCAATATGGTGCAATAGCAACAGTTACGCCTTCATCACCTCCTAATGGTGGAACTTATATTTATAATTGGAGTAATGGAGGTACCGCACCAAATGTTGCCCCTTTATCACCAGGATATTATACCTTAACTGTTACTGACACAGGATCAGGTTGTGTTTCTACTGCTGACGTTACAATACAACCTGGTCAAAATCCGAATCCTTACATCGTTTCTAGTACTAACATTACGTGTAATGGAGATGATAATGGTTCTGCAACAGCAGCAGATGCAAATAATGTTTCTGGAACTTTCTCATGGACAGGTCCAAACGGATACACTGGAATTGGTACTACTATAAACAACCTAGCACCCGGCACCTACTGTGTTACAGTGACAAGTAATTCAGGATGTACAGCAGCAGATGTTTGTGTTGATATTTTTGAACCTACCTTGATTGATATTACAATTGACGGGGTAATTGACCCAAGTTGCCAGAATTCTATTGATGGTTCTATTGATATTAATGCATCTGGCGGAACTGGAATTTATACTTATCAATGGAGTCCAATCAATAGTGGTACAGATTCCTTACAAAATTTACCTCCAGGAACTTATACTATTACTGTAACTGATGGTAATGGTTGTACTGCAACTGAAGCCATTACCCTTGTCCCTCAGTCCACTCTTGGAGCTATTGCAACAGTAAACAATAATGCCTCTTGTAATGGAGCATCAGATGGAACTGCTACCGCAAACCCAGTTGGAGGAATTCCAGCATATACTTACGAATGGACTAATGGTCAGACAACTCAAACAGCTTCTGGTCTTGGTGCCGGTACACATTCTGTAACAATAACTGATTCTAATGGCTGTGCAGCTACTGCTTCGGTTAACATTACACAACCTACTCCGATAGCTGCATCAGCTACAGCCAGTGGACAGGTTTCTTGTAATGGTGGTGCAAATGGTTCTGCAACAGCAACAGCCTCTGGTGGAACACCAACCTATACTTACGAATGGAGTGCTAACGCTAACGGTCAAACTACCATAACGGCTACTGGTTTAGGAGCCGGTACTTATACCGTAACAGTATCAGATGTCAATGGATGTACAGCAATAGCAACTGTAATGATTACCGAACCTACTGTAGTAACAGCTTCTGCAACTACCAATAATCAAGCAGCTTGTAATGGTGGAGCAGATGGTTCTGCTACAGTAACACCAGCAGGAGGAACACCAGGATATACTATTGGCTGGAGTGATGGTCAAACCACAACCACTGCTACTGGATTAGGAGCTGGAACATACAACGTCACCGTAACCGACGATAATGGTTGTACTGCTACAGCAGTAGCGACTATCACTGAACCAACATTATTAACCGCTTCTACTACAGTAGATAGTCAGGTATCTTGTAATGGTGGTTCAGATGGATCTGCTACAGCTTCTGCTACAGGTGGAACACCAACATATTCTTACGATTGGAGTGATGGTCAAACAACACCTGCTGCTTCAGGATTAGGAGCTGGAACATACACCGTTACAGTAACTGACGATAATGGTTGTACAGATATTGCTACAGCAACAATCACTGAACCTAACCTACTAACCGCTACTGTGACAGTTGACAATCAAGTCTCTTGTAATGGAGGTGCTGATGGATCTGCAACAGCTAGTGCTACAGGTGGAACGCCTGCATATTCTTATGATTGGAGCGCTAGCGCCAACGGACAAACCACTCCTACTGTAACTGGATTAACTGCTGGTTCACATCAGGTAACAGTAACAGACGATAATGGTTGTACATCAATCGCTACTGTTGTGATTACACAACCAACTCCAACTACGGCAACTGCGACGATAGTATCTCAACCTTCCTGTAACGGAGGTGTAGATGGTTCTGTAACAGCTTCTGGAGGTGGAGGAACACCTGCATACTCTTACAATTGGAATGATGGCCAAACTACTGCTACCGCAACAGGTCTCGGTGCTGGATCTTATACAGTAACCGTATCAGACAGCAATGGTTGCGAAGCTACAGCATCAGTAAGTTTAACAGACCCAGCTCTTTTAACAGCAAGTGTACAATTAAATGGTATAATCAGTTGTAACGGGAATACCAATGGTTCTGCGACTGCTAGTGCTACAGGAGGTACACCAGCGTACTCTTTCAACTGGAGTAATGGCCAAATTACTGCTACTGCAATAAATCTAGGAGCTGGTTCTTATACTGTAACCGTAACTGATGCAAACAACTGTATTGATGTACAAAGTGTTACTATTACAGAACCAACATCAGTTATAGCTTCGATTCCAAATACTATAAACGTTTCCTGTAATGGTGGCGCAGATGGTTCTGCTACAGCCTCAGGAACTGGTGGAACACCTGGTTACACATATGAATGGAGCGCTAATGCTAACGGACAAACAAATCCTACCGCAACAGGTCTTATGGCAGGTACTTATACAGTAACAGTCACCGATAGTAATGGATGTCAGGATGTTTCCACAACAAGTATTACAGAGCCTACAGCAATTACTGCCTCAGCGACACAGGATAATCCTGCTTCTTGTAACGGAGGAGCAGACGGATCTGTCACCGCTACTGGAAATGGAGGAACTCCAGCTTACACATTTGACTGGAGTGATGGTCAAACGAATCCAACAGCGACAGGTCTTATGGCTGGAACATACACAGTAACTGTGTCGGATACAAATGGCTGTGAAGCCACAGCTCAAGTTACAGTGAATGAGCCTACAGCAGTCACTGCTACCACAACTGCTGATGGAGATGTAAGTTGTAATGGTGGAAATGATGGATCAGCAACGGTAACAACAGGTGGAGGAACACCTGGTTACACTGTTATTTGGGATAGCGGTGCCACTACGACTACAGCGACTAATCTTGATTCTGGGACTCATGTAGTTACAGTGACGGATTCAAATGGATGTATGGCAACTGCTTCAGTAGTCATCAACGAGCCAACTGCCATTCTGGTGAGTGCTACTCAAGACAGTGGTGTAACTTGTAATGGTCTATCAGATGGTGTTGCTACAGCAACTGCAAGTCAAGGAACGCCAGGTTATTCCTATGATTGGAGTAATGGAGGTAATACTGCTACGGTAAATAACTTACCAGGTGGTACTCATACCGTTACGGTTACAGATGCCAATGGGTGTACAGCAACAACTTCAGTAACAATAAGCGAACCTAATGCACTACAGGCAACAGCAGTACAAGACAGTCCTGTTAGTTGTTTTGGAGGAGCTGATGGTGTTGCAACGGCAACTGTATCAGGTGGTACAACTCCATTTGGTTATCAATGGGATAGTGGTGCAACTACTGCAACGGCTACAAACCTAGGAGCAGGACCACATAGCGTCACTATTACTGATGCTAACAACTGTAGTACAGTGGCCACAGTAACTATTACTCAGCCACCAAGTTTCTCCGCTTCAATTCCTACAAATACCGACGCGAGTTGTACCGCATGTATTGGAACTGCTACGCTAAGTGTAAGTGGTGGAACACCAGCATTTACTTACCTATGGAGTAATGGAAACACACAACAAAACGTTACTAATCTATGTGCAGGATTGAATATTGTTACTGTAACAGATAACAATGGATGTACAACGACAGCTTCCGTCAACATAGGGAATTCAACTAATTTCGCTATTAGTAATATTGCAGCTACTCAAACAATCAGTTGTAATGGCGTTTGTGATGGTATAGTAACAGTTACTGCTACTGGAGGAGCAATACCTTATTCTTATACTTGGAGTAACGGTAATACAACACCAGGCATCTCTAATTTATGTCTAGGAACTTATTCGGTAACAGTCGTTGATATTAACGGATGTTCTGATGTTACACAGATAACATTAACTGAGCCAGATGTTGTGGGAGGGACTACTGTTGTCAATAATGATGCGTCATGTTTTGGTGACAGTGATGGATCCGCCACGGTAAGTGGTACAGGCGGAACATCTCCTTACACTATTGTCTGGTCTAATGGTCCTACAACTCCTACGGCTACTGGTCTTGGAGCGGGAACCTATACAATTACAATTACTGATTCAAATTCTTGTTCTAATACAACTTCAGTTACAATTACTGCTCCCACACAATTAGTCTTTACTGCAGTAGAAAACAACGGAGTCACCTGTTTTGGAGATTCTGATGGTTCTGCCACTGTAAGTGGCGCTGGAGGCGTACCTGGTTATAACTATTTATGGGATAACGGCGCTACAATATCTACTGTAAATAATCTTACAGGAGGCTTACACGCTGTTACCGTTACTGATGCAACTGGTTGTCAAACAGTGGCAACTGTTATGATAAGTGAGCCTGGGTTGTTAAGTTCTACTGCTACCTTGAATAATGGGGTAAGTTGCTTTGGACAGTCCGATGGATCTGCTACAGTTACTACTAGTGGAGGAACAGTTCCTTATGTAATCATTTGGGACAATGGAGAAGTTACTGCGACAACTACAGGATTAAATGGCGGCACACACACTGTAACTGTAACGGATGACAATGGATGTGTTAGTACTGCTTCAATAAATGTAACAGAACCACCAGTATTCGCTGTGACGGTTTCTTCTTCAACACCAGCGAATTGTAGTAGTTGTGATGGAACAGCCGCAATCACTGTATCAGGTGGAACGGGGCCATTCACCTATCAATGGAGTAATGGTACAATCACTTCAACAGTTACCAATCTTTGTACAGGAATCAATGCTGTGACGGTTACGGATTCAAACAATTGTACAGCAGTAACTTCAGTAAATATAGGAAACAACTCAACATTAGGAATATCAGGAATATCTATTGATGCAACAAATTCTTGTAGTGGTGATTGTAATGGTGCCGCGACTGTATCAGCTACCGGAGGTACAGCACCATACAGTTATAACTGGAGTAATGGCCAAGCGACCGCAAGTACTACTGGTTTGTGCGCAGGAACATACACTATAACGGTTAGTGATGTCAATGGCTGTGCTTCAGTTGATGTTGTAACGATAACAGAACCGACCTTACTGACAGGAAATGCATTAGAGTTAATGCCAGTTTCTTGTTTTGGAGGAAGTGATGGAATTATACAAGTAACTGCTAATGGTGGAACACCTGGATATACCTACATTTGGAATAACGGTGCGACTACAACAACTGTTACGGGTATAGTAGCAGGCAATTATACTGTTACCATATCTGATGCCAATGGTTGTTCTGCAACGACTAATACTACTGTAACTCAGCCAGCGACTGGAATAACAATTGCTGTTGGCACTCAAACGCCATCGAACTGTACTGCATGTGATGGTAGTGTAGATATTACTCCAACAGGAGGAAGTTTACCATACATTTACATTTGGTCAAATGGTAGTGTTATTGAAGATCCATCGAACCTCTGCCAAGGAACAAATACGGTAACTGTAACAGATGCTAATGGTTGTTCCGCGACAGCGAATGTTATCATAGGAAATACTTCAACGTTAGTTATAGCTAGCGAAAATGTAGATGCTAATGTTTCCTGCTTTGGAGGATGTGACGGTGCTGCTACGGTAACTGTTTCTGGTGGACAAACACCATATGTATATCAATGGGATGTTAATGCAGGTGGTCAAACACTACCATCTATATCTGGCTTATGTGCAGGTACTTACTTCGTAACAATTACTGATGCCAATGGGTGTTTGGTTGCAGAAGATGTCACTATCACAGAACCGACGCAGTTGCTTACAGGTCTTACTGCTAGTGCAAGTGTCAGTTGTAATGGAGATTCTGATGGATCAGCTAGTGTCACGCCATCTGGTGGAACCCCGGCATATACTTATAACTGGAATACAGGAGCTACTAGTCCTGCAGTATCAAATTTACCTGCAGGGACATACACCGTAACAGTTACTGACTTGAACGGTTGTACGGTGGTAGAGACTGCGACAATTATAGAGCCAGGGCCAATTACAGCATCAGCTCTCGGAGAAGCATTAAGCTGCTTCGGAAATACTGATGGAGATATCAACCTTACTGTTAGTGGTGGAACACTACCCTACTCGTTTAACTGGAGTGGTGGTGCACCAGCTGTAGAAGATCCTACTGGTTTAACAGCAGGAACTTATACGGTAACAGTGACTGATGATGGAGGATGTACAGTTACCGCTTCTGCATCGATTACGGAGCCACTACAATTGGATGCAACAACAACTCAAAGTTCTACGTCATGTGGAGGCTGCAACGGTACTGCCAGTGTTAGTGCAAGCGGAGGAACTCCAACTTATACTTATAACTGGAGTAATGGTCAAGCAGGACCATCTTCAACAGGATTATGCCCAGGCAACTATACTGTAACAATAACGGATCTCAACAACTGTATTTTAGTAGAGACTGTTACAATAGCGCAGCCGACTACTATACTTGTTACCACTACATTGATCAATAATGTGACTTGTAATGGCGGTGCAGATGGCTCTGCTACAGCAGTAGGCTCAAATGGTACAGCACCATACAGTTATCAATGGACAAGTGGTGAGATTACAAGTACGGCTACTGGTTTATCAGCAGGTATGAATTCTGTTACTGTGACGGATGTAAATGGTTGCTCTAGCATTGGTACTATAATGATTACTGAGCCTACCCCAATCCTATCTGGAGTTTCCACTAGCAATATTAGTTGTAATGGATTATCAGACGGATCGGTCACCGTTACACCAACAGGAGGAACACCAGCATATACTTATAATTGGAATACAGGTGGTACAGGAAGTACCATTATCAATCTTGCTGCTGGAACGTATACCGTTACGATTACAGATGCGAATGGTTGTACAGCAACTGATGCTGCGACATTGACGGAACCAGGACCTATTACAGCAAGTGCAATAGGAGAAGCGTTGAACTGTTTCGGTGATGCGGATGGAGACATCAACCTTACTGTAACTGGAGGCACACCACCATTAACTTATAACTGGAGTGGCGGTGCACCTGCTGTAGAAGATCCATTTGGGTTGACTGCAGGCACATATACTGTCACCATAACAGATGGTGGAGGATGTACTGCAACGGCTTCTGCAAGTATCACACAACCGACTCAGATGACAGCGACAACATCGCAGAGTTCATCGTCATGTGGTGGTTGTAATGGTGTAGCGTCAGTCACTGTTACTGGAGGAACATCAGGACCAGGTTACAACTATATTTGGAATAACGGTCAAACTGGTGCTTCTGCTACTAGCTTATGTCCAGGAAACTATACTGTGACGGCAACTGATAACAATGGATGTATACTCATTGAAAATGTAACAATTTCTCAACCGACAACAATCAATGTTTCAATTGCTGTAGACAATAATGTGTCTTGTAATGGTGGATCTGATGGACAGGCAACAGCTACTATAAATGGTGGTTCTGCTCCTTACACTTACCTTTGGGACAATGGTGAAATAACAAATCCAGCAATCAACCTTACTTCTGGTAATCATACAATGACAGTTACAGATTCTAATGGTTGTACGAATACGGCTTCAGTCAACTTGACTCAGCCAGTGCAACTGCTTGTAACGACGACGTCAACTAACATTTCCTGTAATGGCAATAGTGATGGTAGTGCCACAGCTAACGCAACAGGCGGTGTTGGTACATATAGCTTTGCATGGTCAAATGGATTCACCGGTCCAACTATTAACAACCTTGCGACTGGTATTTACAATGTTACTGCAACAGATAGTAATGGTTGTACTGCTGTGACAAGTGTAACGATTACGCAACCATCAGCCCTTGTGACTACAATCACTGGAACTGATGAGTTATGTGATGATGGAAACGATGGTACTGGAACTGTAACGATACAGGGAGGACAATTCCCATTCACTTTCTTATGGGATAATGGTGAAACTTCTAATCCTACGTCAGGATTAAGTCCTGGAACTCATTTTGTAACTATCACTGATGGTAATGGATGTTTCAATGTTGAGTCAATATCAATTGGGTCTGGAGCAATACTTATTCCGAATGTAGTGTCTGCGGGACCAACTTGTTCAGGATTGACGAATGGAACTGCAACGGCTTCTACGAATGGTGGAGCAGCTCCATATACTTATACATGGAATACAACACCTGTACAAACAGGAGCGACAATAAACAATCTACCATCAGGACCGATTGTACTGGGTATAACTGATGCTAATGGATGTTCTGTTTCTGTGACAGTTACGATTGATAATGCACCGTCTGTGTTAGTCTTAGCGGCTACAGGAACTGATGTTACTTGTTTTGGAAGTGCTGACGGTACTGCAACAGTTGTAGGAACTGGAGGTACACCAAGCTATACTTACGCTTGGAGTAATGGAGGAACTGGCGCAACTGCCTTTAACTTGGCTCCTGGTAATTATGCAGTTACGGTTACGGATGCCAATGGTTGTAATGATGTAACATCAGTAAGTATTGCAGGCCCTTCTCAGATCAGTGCTCTAATCAGTACTACAGGGTTGGCTTGTTTCGGAGAATCATCAGGAGTAGTTACGGTTGATACTTCATCGATTACTGGTGGAGTTGGACCATATCTGTACTCATTAAACGGAGTAGATTTTGTAATGAGCCATGTATTTACTGGACTTCCTGCAGGTGTAACGACCGTTTATATTCAGGATGTCAATGGATGTGTTGTTGATTACTCCGTAACGATTACAGAACCAGCAGAGTTAATGGTTGATTTAGGACCTGATATCGAATTAGAGTTGGGAGATAGTGTAACGTTGTCACCAGTTGTGGCACCATTTGGACTCCCTGTAACGTATCAGTGGACGCCAGACCAGTACATTGGCTGCACGGACTGCCCGAATCCAACGTCTCTTCCGCTTGAGAATATAACTTATACCTTAATGGTAGAAGATACGCTTTCAGGATGTACGGCTGAAGATGATATCACAATAACAGTAGATAAGACCAGAGATATATACATTCCAAATGCCTTTACTCCTAATGGAGATGGTACCAATGATGTATTTATGATTTATTCAGGATCTGGTGTTCAGAGTATTCGTACCTTCAAAGTGTTTGACCGTTGGGGTGAGCTGATTTTCGAGGCAGCTGGCTTCCAGCCTAATGATCCAGAATTTGGATGGGATGGACGCTTCAAAGATAAGAACTTGAATCCTGCTGTTTATGTATACTATACTGAAGTTGAATTTATTGATGGTGAGGTACAGTTTTACAAAGGAGATATTACTTTAATCAAATAAAATTATCTAACAATATCAGAAAAGGGATATCGCTTGTCGGTATCCCTTTTTTTATTTTTTTTGGGAGAATGATGTGTTGTGTTTACAACTAGGGACGACACTACGTGCCTTTTTAGTCTTGCCTGGTTCGTTTTACAACTAGGGACGACACTACGTGCCTTTTTAGTCTTGCCTGGTTCGTTTTACAAATAGGGACGACACTACGTGCCTTTTTAGTCTTGCCTAGTTCGTTTTACAACTAGGGACGACACTACGTGCCTTCTTAGTCTTGCCTGGTTCGTTTTACAAATAGGGACGACACTACGTGCCTTTTTAGTCTTGCCTTGTTCGTTTTACAAATAGGGGCGGCTTAGGCACCTGGAATGAGAGGCGAAGCCGAAGTGTGAAGTGAAGCAAGTGGGCAGGTGAGTGGGTTGGGTTGTTGAACGAAATACCGAGCGAACAGCGAGCATGGAAGACGCCGACTTTGTAGTGTGTTTGGGATGAAAAGCCCAAGCGCACTACAAAGGAAGCCCCAAAACAATCTTATTAGACATAAGAGTTATTGGGTTTATCAGTTGTTTTTCGTGGATGGACACAGCGGTACGGTCGCTTTTACTAGGAGAAATTTAGTCTAATTCATTCGCTTTTTTGGCTTTAAATTCTAATTCTCGTTTTATGTAATTGTTGAGTTGTGGAAAAACAGATTTCTTGAAATTTAGATTTTTCTGGTGCGTGTAATGAACGATTTTATGGATGTTGCTATGCTTGAATCTCATACTGAAAATACCAATGATAAGATATCGATCTCTCTTTGCCTCTTCAACATAACTTTTAGGATTATAGTTAATTATGTTTTGATAAGATTCGAGGGTTTGGATATTTCGCTCTACATCTCTAAAATCTAGCCATACAAAATCGAGTTCGTTTGCCTTGTATTTTTTCATGATTCCCCAAAAGCGAGGATCAAGGAGGTATGGATTAATTTGTTGATCAATTGTGCTCAACTTTCCTCTTGAAAATTTTGCCATATTACAAAGAATTGCGTAATCATTTAGTTGGTTATCTACAAGTTCTGGCAGGTAAATAAATTTTGAATAGGTTGCAAATGTAGGAGCAAACTGTTGCCTAAGAAATGAATTGGAAGACTTGGCTTCCTCATCTCTGATATATACCATCTCATCCCCTTGCTTCACTACCGGAGTAAAGTTATTGAGAATTGCGATGGCATTATTCGGGAGATTAGATCTTAGTGTCCCGTTGATCATCTCTAGTGCAAAATCGTGGAATCTAATGTTGTCATGTTCAAGATATTTCCTTAAAAGGGATTGACATTTTTCATGATCGAAGGAAACGCTCAAGGCATTTGAGAAAATGCATTCTGGTTCGTTGAGTGACTCTCCTACTCTAGCAAAGTATTCGAAGGCTTGTTCATTGGTGATGAATTTGGGTTCCTCTTCCCAGTAGGATTTAGTTGGAAGGTTTTGGAATTTAGGTTTACTGATCAATAAAATATCATAAAAAAAGTCTTCAAAAAGGTGTTTACCAATTTTAACTTTCTTTTCCTTATCGCCTATGACTGCATAGTATTGATGGGTGATGAATTTCTTGTTCCAGTGAGAATTGTCAAGCAATCCAGCTCTACGAATGCCCTCCATCAGAAAATAATGGTAGTCCGTATTTTGAGGTTCTTCGAGGTGGAATCTGAAGGCGGTTTCTATACATTTTGTGTACTTAAAATCGTGTAAGAGGTGTTTCGCAATCTCTGTTTTTGCTTCTTTTTGTAACTTTTTAAATTGATCTTTTCCTACTATAAAATCTGGCATTGGCCTAGTCGTCATCTGACTCAAAAATTGTTGAAGTTTATTGACACGTTTCTCACCTCTAGGATGTGTACTTTTCTCAATTTCCCACACATCCTTGTATTTCATAATCTGATTTTGCTCCAATTGTTCAAGGATTTGCATGGTCTTGATTGCACCATTAGGATTATACCCTGCTTTGTCCAACCAAATAAGTGACAATGAATCACAGTCTAATTCGTTGTTTACTGAGAAATTGAAGTAGTCTATTTTTTTGTAAGCCATGCGCAATTCAAATGCCTTATTTTGATTGTTTACGAAGGTTTCGAATCCATGTTTTAAGTAATAATGTCCAATTTCGTGAGCCATGAGGCCAGCGAGAGTTGCCTCATCTTCAATCATTCCAAAGACCCCGACATTGATGAACATGTGGCCAGAAACTGACATATAGGCATTAAATTCACCGTTTTTGACAAGATATGCTTTGATCATTTTTTCTTTCTTCAACGCCTTCGGGATGACGAGTTGCAATACCTCATTAAGGTAACGATCCATTTCAGGCCAGTCGCTGTAGATATCTCCGCTTTTCATTAGAGCAGCTATTGACACTGCATTCATGTCTGCAAACCGAAGGATTTGTCTATCGAAGTTTGCCATATTTACATCCTTAGGTAAACCATTGTAAATATGCGTTCTAAGCGCTTTAATATCGAGATCGAGCGAATGAGGCAACTGACCTTGGTAAGTTCTGCCTATAGTGTTGTTTTGCGCTTGTAGGGACAAAGCGAAAAGTAGTAGCGGAATCAGCAGTGTACACAAATATTGAGATTTGAGCATAAATTGTTGATTAGGCAGAGGGATGCAAAAAGCAGGTCGTCATCCATCAGAAACATAATATGAGTAGTTGACTCATTATTCGTTTGCAACAAATATACAAAATTAGCAGATCAGAGTAAATGTCTGTCATTATTTAGTAAGAAAATCCGGGTTTTGAGGATTGATGTTTTACAGGCTATTATGCTGGAATCAGCTAAGGTCTCTGATCTTTGATTAAAGCCCGTAGTTCTCTGGTGCCTAGCAGGCCACCGGTTGTAGAGTTGGATAATACAATGATTGTTTTTTTCGAATACAGTTCCCGAATGTAGTAGGTTCGAAATCCTTTCCACCAGCCACCGTGGTAGACTGTTCGCTGGTTTTTTTTATCGGTATTGACTCTCCACCCCAAGCCATAGTTATCAGTTGACCAGAGGCGTCTATGTGAGGAGGAGTACATTAAGTTTTGAGCCTCCTGAGAAATGAGTTCGTTGGTGTAAAGTGCTTGATCCAATTTAAACAGGTCGTCGACACTTGCGTAAATCCCTTTATCGCCTACCACGCCGTTTAGGTAGGAGTTTCTGGCCTTGGTTCGTTTACCGATGTATCCGTAGACAGGTTCTGGTAATTTGTAATCGTTGTTTCGATTAAACACAAAAGCACTTTCCATACCGACTCTGTCAAAAATGTTTCGTTGGATGTAATCGGCGTAGGATTTACCAGAGATCTCTTCGATTAGCGATGCTAGGACCGCGTAATTCGTATTGCTGTAATTGTATTTTCTGTTTGGTTTTAAATACCGTTGTGGTTTTTCTTGTTCCATGATGCATAAGACATCATTGTTACTGATTGGTGTTCTTCGATTGGGCCACAGTTTATCAGAGAAGTACATGTAATTGGGCATTCCTGATTTATGGGTAAGCATGTGTCTGATGGTAACCCCCTCATAGGGTACTTGTGGCAAGTATTTTTGAATCGGATCATCCAATTCAATTAATCCTTGGTCTAGCATCAGCATTATTGCGATTGCGGTAATGGGTTTGGATACAGAGGCTAATTGAAAGGGATCGGAAGTTTCTAACGGCTCCTTGGTTTTCATATTTCGATAACCGAAAGCTTTTTTATAGACTACTTTTCCATGATCTGCGTATAAAACTGTCCCGTTAAAATTGCCCCACTTGTATCTGCGATTGAAATATTTATCAATTTTAGCAACTACCTTTTGATTTACATTTACATTTATTTCATTAAAAGGCTTAGTTGTCAATAGTTCTACGGGTAATTCTCGGGTAAGCAGCCACCATCCAGAGTAGGAGCTACCTACTGAAAACAACAGGACGAAAGGGATGTAAAATAAATATGCCTTCAAGGTTAAAAATCGTTTGTTTCAATTAAATCATTAAAATAAGTACTATTTAAGTGCTTGAGGAGACACAAAATGAATTTTGGAATTAAAAACTTACTTTAATTACTGTTTTGGGTTGCTTGAATAGCAGCTCAATATCGTGAAAAAAAGTGGGGTTTTCAATTTAATTTCGCAAAGAAACTATAAGAAATTGTTAATTAACGCTTCCTTTAGAATTGATAACAGAATTTTCATTTGATCATATTGTTTCTGCGAATAATGCGTAAAATGCTGGCACTATTTCATCCAATAAACTCAAGTAAGCGAAGTGGTTGTTCAAAGTGGTTACTACAGGCGTTACTATTATTAAAACGAACAAATTTTACAATTGTTTTTATAGTTGACTTAATCTAATGTTAATTGTTCCTCATGGTATATAACAAAATCCATGCAAGAAAAATTCCCCCTTACGTGAATTAATGGTTGCTATCTATGTATTCTTAACAAATTGGTTGGTGCAAATATGTTGTAGTACTTTCAGCACTGCGGTTTTGGGCGAGGCGCATTAAATCCTAGGGTTTTACCCTGGACGCGCCCCTCTATTCTCAGATCTTAGAATTTAAGGTTTTCCCATAGATTCCATCACGATCTCGTGGCGTTTTATACGACAATTTAAAAAGAGATGGAACCCCGACGGCGAAAATAACGACCATGCCACCCTTGACCATATTGACGAGTATGAGTGATGAGTTACGAAAGGCCTGCCTGCTGACCACAGGAAGGCAGGCTTTACTTACAGGAAAACCTTTAGTTTGAGCGGTTGCGGCTTAGCTGCTTGGAATATGATGCGATAGCAGCAGTGCGCAGCCGATAGGCAAGTACCGAAGCGAAGCGTAGTATGGAAAGGAGCGACCCTTGTGTATAAAAGTTTTTTAAGATTTTATACATAATGGTAAGCCCCAAAATATTTTTGTTTATTAAGTAAAAAGCGTGTAAGGAATCGGCTAAAAAACGAACAACAGCTCCTGTAAAACCAGATTTGTGTTACTCGTCGAAATTTCTATCCGCGTTGCTGCCATAACTAGAACCATGGCGCCCTTCGCTACTGTCAATCCCTGTTTGATATAACTCTTCTTTCCAGTCAGGGTTGTTAAATTCGCCTCTTGCCGTGCTGTGCAGTAAAACGTAATCGTCTTTTGCCAAACTTGGATTGAAAAACACAAATTTTACGTCACGTTGGTTTTCATTCAGTACATTGTAGTACCAGATTTGATAGGGTGGGGCACTAGGCTCACTATCAGCAGAAATGATATCATATGGAGCACCATATTTCAAGTATACATGACCGCGATCAGTTTTAAAGCCCCTAGAGAAAGCGACATCAAAATACGCATTGACCTCATCAACCAGATACCCGTATTGTTCGTAAGGTGTACTAGGATCAATCTCATTGAATTGTGTCCAGTAGTGCAGTAAAAACTTACGTTGTTTTACTTCATCTTTACTCTTTACCACTTTGTTGAGTAACGGGATATAGTTAGCATCAATTCTTGGAACTAGACATTCTATTTTTTCTTTTAAATCCTTACCTTCCAGCTTTTCAGCAAAGGTGCCTTTGACATCAAAAGTTTCATAATCCTCTAGTTTATACTCAAGGAGATTACTTCGTTTGATTCTGGTTGATTTCGATTGGACTAACTCATTGTTAGCATCTCTGATTTCGACCACTAACTGATAATCACCAGTAGGTACATTTGAGATATCAAGTTGAGCAAGGACCACATTGACATCTTGAGGTTGTTGTTTTTTAAACCCAAGACTACCAGTGATGGGTTCTTGTGGTGCCCCTTCTTTAAATAAGTAATAACGCAAGAGATGGGTGGATTCCAGTATGTTAGAATTGTAGATTTCAGCAAAAAACGTAATGCGTGATATGTAACTAGGGTACACCGTGTACGTAAATGGCCGAAGCTTAAAACCGTGTTTCGAGTATTTGTCTTCCTCCATCGACTCCGTATACTTATCAAGTAGTTGGATATCAGATATCTGCACTTTGTCATTCTGATAATCGATGATCACCTCCGTTTCATAGGTGTTTTTATTCTTAATATTGTTCAGATCTTTTAATTCGATTTTTAAATTATAAACCCCATCCGATAAATAGAGGCGACGCAAGTCAACCAAACCGAGATTGGCGATCCGCAAATCACCAAGCAGTGGACTCTTGACAACAAATTTGTCATAAGCTTTGATCCCGTCTTTTTGCTCAAAAGTCATCATCACTTCAACTGCTGCCTGAAATTTGTCCTCTTTTTCTCTGTCAAATTGTACAGTTTTTCCAAGTACATGTAGATAGACTTCGATATAATTCTCTTGGTCCATGCCTTTAAAAGTAGCATAGGTGACATTAGCGTCAAGTGCTGTAGAAAAGTTGCTAAAGCAGAAAGTGAACAAGATAAAAAGCAAAAAATTCGGTTTGAGCAGGCTGATTTGTTGCTGATTTATCATAATAAAGTTTAAGTTTAGGTCAATTTACAATTTTTTTAAGATAAATGCAGGATGAATTACTAATAGAATTGCATTATTTAGGAAGCACTGCATACTATGGCGCGCTGCTAAATGCACAACAAATTTGCATAGAAGGGCACGAGCATTACTCAAAAGGTTCCTACAGAAACAGAATGCATATCGCAACACCGCAGGGCAAGATGCGACTGTCCATTCCCCTGATAAAAGGCAAAAATAGTCAAATGCCAGTGAGAGATGTGCAAATAGCATATGACGAAAACTGGCAGTTGCAACACTGGAGAGGCATTTTGGCCGCCTACGGAAAATCGCCCTTCTTTGAATTTTATGGTGATGAGTTACAGGTGTTCTACGAACGTAAAGAAAAATACCTTTTTGATTGGAATTGGTCCCTTTTTGAATGGATCAATGAGACGATGAACTTAGAACTTGTTTGCAGGATGTCAGAGGAATACATTAAATCAGGTGTTCATGAAAATGACAAGAGAGATCAGTTTACCCCTAAATTAAAAACCCAGTCCTCCTCTTCAAATGTTAAGCCGTACGGCCAGGTCTTTGAAGACAAGACTGGATTTCTTCCAAATCTTAGTATTCTGGATATGCTTTTTTGTACTGGTCCTGAGGCTGTACTGTATATACAATGAATAATTAATTAATTAATGTTTAATGTTTAATGTTTAATGAACGTCATTGCTTAAAGCAATTCCTAGTATAAATAATTCAATGTTTTCTTTATCCCTGCCTTCCCTTGCACAGCAGGTAGGGACTAGATGGTTCAAAAATTAACACATAGACACATAGAGTCAGTTTCTCCTTGCCAAATTGATTCGAAATAGCATACTATGTTTTCTTTATGTTCTATGTGGTTTAAAAAATTAACACATAGACACATAGAGTCAGTTACTCCTTATCTGAATTGAATTCTTTATGCAAACTATGTTTTCTAGATGCTCTATGTGGTTTAAAAAATTAACACATAGACACATAGAGTCAGTTACTCCTTGCCTGAATAGATTTCGAATTGCATACTATGTTTTCAATATCCTAGCTATAGAAAACTTAGTGTTTAAGTAAAATGAGTGGCTGGATACTGCCCTGGATCAGCCTCATGCATCATCTTGTAAACAGCCTCATAGACGTCCTCAGCACTAGGCTTCGAATAGTAATCACCATCTGAACCACTAGGGACACGGTGCGCTGCCGCTGTAACTGTAACTGGTTTAGCGTCTAGCAGATGATAGCCATCTTGATCTTCCATAATCTGTTGTAAGATATAAGACGATGCGCCTCCAGGAACATCCTCGTCAAATACCATCAGTCGACTCGTCTTTTGTAACGATTGTCGAATGATATGATTCAAGTCAAATGGCAATAAGGTCTGAGCATCTACCAACTCAACAGTGATTCCGATTTTAGACAATTCTTTGACCGCTTTTTCCGCTATTCGTACACAAGAGCCATAAGTTACCAAGGTCACGTCATTTCCGTCTGTTAACACTTCAGGAACGCCTAGTGGGATTGTGAATGCTCCTAGATTATCTGGCAATGTTTCCTTAATTCGGTAGCCATTCAAACATTCAACAACGATAGCGGGATCATTGGATTGTAGCAAGGTATTGTACATTCCAGCTGCTTGTACCGTATTTCTTGGGACGCAAACGTAAATACCACGTAAACTGTGCAACATCATTCCGATAGGCGATCCGGTATGCCAGATGCCTTCCAGCCTGTGCCCTCTGGTTCTGATGATCATTGGTGCTTGCTGTATTCCTTTTGTTCTGTAGCGCAATGTCGCTAAGTCATCTGACAATGGCACCAAGCCATAAAGGAGGTAGTCGAGGTACTGTATTTCAGCAATAGGACGCATGCCACGCATCGCCATTCCAATTCCTTGACCGATAATAGTCCATTCTCTGATTCCGGTATCGAAGATTCGTTCTTCCCCGTATTTGTCTTGCAGGCCTGCAAAACCTTGGTTCACATCACCAATTTTACCTAAATCTTCACCGAAGGCAAACAGATTATTGTAACGTTCCATCGCTTGATCGAAGAAGTGGTTGAGGATCTGGAAACCTGGCATCTCTTTACTGTTTTCTGTATATACAGCGGGGATACTTGCTACGGAAAGCGAAGACAGTGCGCCATCTACATGTAGCTCCGTATTATAATGCTCTCTGTTTTTACTATTTTGGGTTGTCAACCAGTCGATTAGCTCTTGTTTACCAGTAGGTTGATCTTGCCCAATAAGATATAATGCCCGACGGACACTTGTTACTAGTTCATGGTTGAGCGGATATATCTTTTTAGGTTTTTGAACCAGAAAATTAAGATCTTGTTCTAGTGTTTTCAGTTCGTCTCCTTTAGTAATTGCAGGGATAATTTGCTGATACAATCCAGTGATATAGGCAAACTCTTCAATGCTAGGAGCGGTATACTGCATCCACATTTTATCCGCAGCAGCTTTGGCCTCTATTCTTGCTTCTTCTTGAATTTGGTTGAGTGTTTCCGCTGTTGCTAGGTTGTTGTCAATCATCCATTTTTTCATCATTTCATTACAGTCATAATCGACTTCCCATTGCAAGCGTTCTTTGGACTTATAGCGTTCATGAGAGCCGGAGGTGGAATGTCCGTTTGGTTGTGTGCACTCCATGATGTGGAACAATGCCGGCTTATGCGTTTTTCTAACTGTTTTGATTCCTTTTTTGTATAGATCGACTAGGGCAGGGTAGTTCCAAGCGTATTCGGTGTAGATGTCAAATCCTTCCCCTGCTTTCGCTGAATAAAACCCTTCCATTAATTCTGAGATACTGCCTTTTGTGGTCTGATATTCTTTTGGTACTGAAATTCCGTAGCCGTCATCCCATACTGAAACTGCTAAAGGGACTTGTTGCACCCCAGCAGCATTCATGGTTTCCCAAAACACACCTTCAGAAGTACTGGCGTCACCAATGGTACAGAAGGATACCTCATTACCGTTATCTGAAAAATTGTTGTCTTTAGGGATTGAGTTCGAGCTTCTGTATAGCTTGGAAGCTAAGGCAATGCCTAATCCTCTTGCCATTTGTCCGCCTGTAGGCGAGATATCAGAGGTCACGTTTTTTGTTTTGGTGTGTTTTACCCAAGAGCCATCTCTGTTAGACAGTTTTGTGGCGAAGTGGGAGTTCATCTGTCGGCCTGCTGAGAAGGGATCATTTTCAGGATCTGCAAATAATTGAGCGAAATAGTCTTCAACGGTACCGATACCAGCTGCTAGGATAAAGGTGAAATCACGGTAATAGCCAGATCTGAAATCGCCTTTTTTGAAGGCTCTAGCCATGGCTACCTGTGGCACTTCCTTACCGTCTCCTGATATCCCAAATTTTCCTTTACCACCAAGGACCAACTTCCTAGTCAACAAACTGACCTCTCTACTCAAGCAGCAAACTCTATAATCGCTAATAACCTCGTCTATATATTTTCTATTCAATTGTTTGTTAGATTTTTCCTGAACTTCAGCCATTAATGAATGAATTTGTGACGTGAATAAATTGTGTTAATCCTAGTGCTAGGTGGAAATTTACGGCTGTAAAGTTACGAAAAAATGCTCGGATTTTTGTTTTGTAACGGAATAATAAATAGTGTTTAATGATTAGTGGTTAATGTTTAATTATTGATGTAAAGGGCATGATAATAATTAATGGTTAGTGATTAAAGTTCAATTATTGACGTAAAGGGGTTGATAATTTCCTATAGTTGTTTGACCACGATGTGGTCACCGCCCGTTCCCTATTACCAATTGTTGTGTGTTGATTACTAACAGCAACAGCATGCTTTGACAACAATAAAGTATTTGTACGCTGCATGACCACATCGTGGTCAAAGTATGTTAGCCACAAGCAAATCAAAGTAGGCCGACCCTGTTTTGGGTCGCAGTATGTTTCTACTTTAAACACCCTATAAAAAGAAAAGACATAAGCATCCGTGATAACAATGATTAATGTTTAGTGATTAATAGTGATAAAACACTAATCGCTATTAATTTTTTGCGTCAATAATTAAACATTAACCATTGAACATTAAACATTATTTTATCGCTTTCATTAATCTTTCTGGGGCTTGCATCCGCTTTCTATTCTCAGAATCAATAAAAGCCACTTTAACGGTTCCTCCAGCAACTAATTTGCCTTTTTCATTGTAAATGGTTTGAAAAAACATCGAGGAATCAGTAGGCAGTGCTCTGACTTCAGTATGTATGGTTAATATTTCATCGTAGTAAGAGGGGCGGACATAACGAATCTGAACACTCATGATTGGCGACATGCAACCCTCTTTTTCCATCTCAGAGTAAGGAAATCCGATGTCCTGCATAAATTGAGATCTCCCGACTTCAAAAAATTTAATGTAATTCGCATGGTGAACAACACCCATTTGGTCGGTTTCATAGTAGCGTACGCGTACAGAAGTCTCTTTCTTTAAATTCATTGTGTTGTTTGTTTAATGCTGTTATCCCATTGTTTTAATAAGCCTGGCCACATCCCAAGCTGTAAGATGCCGCGAACTAGCATAAAGATACACATCGCTAGCCATAATCCATGATTACCCATACTTGGAGCTATCATCAGATAGGTTAGTAGAAAGATGGGGACAGCTACTAGCATACTGTTTCTCAATGCTTTTGAAGCGGTCAATCCTATAAACACACCATCCCAGATGAAACAAGGGGTGGCTAATAATGGCATCAGTACAATCCACCAAAGGTAAGGAGTAGCGGCATCGATAATGGCAATCTGATCAGTGAAAACCCCCAGCAACCATTGTCCTGAAATCGCATAAACTAGTGTAATTGACAATGCGAGCCCCATTCCCCACATAAAGCAGAGTTTGACACCTGTCAGCATGCCTTTCCTGTCGTTTTTGCCAGTGTATTTCCCGATCACACTTTCCGCAGCAAAGGCAAATCCGTCTACACCATATGCCATCCAGTAGAAAAACTGCAATAATATGGTATTGGCTGCTAGTACTACATCACCCATTCCTGCAGATCGATCCGTAAAAAAAGTAAATACAAATACTAGCAATGCCGTTCTAATAAATATATCTCTGTTGATCAGGAAGAAATGCTTGAGTGCCGCCGTTTCCATGATCGCTTTTAATACCATTTGTTTGATGTAAGACTTATACTTCCATATTAGAAGGCCTATTGCTAGGAAAAAGCCTGTGTATTGCGCTATAACTGTCCCTAGTGCCACACCTTCTGCCTTCATGCCGTATTGATGCACAAAGAGATAACTCAATACAATGTTGACAATATTGATGATAATGGTCAAAACCATTGGAATGTAAGCGTTTTGCATCCCAAAAAACCATCCCATTAATGCCATTAACCCAAGTGTGGCGGGTGCTGCCCAAATTCTTACCAAGAAGTAATCTTTACCTAGTTGCTCCACTTCTGGAGAGCCATTCAAGAAGAACATACTCACATCAGCAATCATCATTTGACAAATGAGAAGTACCAGACTGATTCCTATGGCTACGATTAGCGCTCTGCCTAGCGTTTGTGCAATTTCACTATCATCCTGGCGACCATAAGCTTGGGCAGTGATACCAGTGGTTCCCATTCTTAGAAAGCCCATACACCAGTAGATCACATTGAAGATGATGCCACCAATAGCAATCGCTCCCAGATACGAAGGATCGTCCTGTCTTCCCATTAAAATAGTATCGACAGTGCCTAGTAAGGGAACTGAAAGGTTACTTATTATGTTAGGTATAGAAAGACGGAGAATTTCCTTGTTCAACTTTTTTTTCGCAATGTAGTCAAAAGCATCCAATGAATCTAAACGAAATGACGTATTTTTGTTGGAACAATTTATGAATTAAACGATAGTATGCAGCAACAGCTTTGGTATAAAATTTATGCTTTCCTTCTGGTAATGGCCATCACCTTTCCTTTGTCCAGTCAGAAGATTATGGATAAATACGTTCAAGGAACGCTCAATAATTACATTGAGTATACCAACGACAATATCCATGCGTTGTGGGGCTATCATGTTATCTTTAGGCGGTTCAATAACAATATTGTCCGCATTCACAGTAAATCTGTTGTGGATCGTGCTACAACAAACATATCTTACAATCACGAAGATTTTGCTGCTAAGCCTGAAAGCTATTATATGCTGCCCTCTGAACAGTATATTCAAGTGCTCCGACGCAGTGAATACATTGAATCCGATTACAGATATCCCTTAAATGACGCCATCGGTGCCATCGATAAAATAATGGGTGATCTCAATACATTGTCCAAGGAAATAGCGGCCTACGCCAAAGGCAATCAACACCATACCGATCAGAACCTCAAAAAAGCTTACAGTCTACTAGAACGAGGACAAGCGTTGTTCGATGCCTTCCAAATACAACAACAGCAAGTCAGTCAACTCATAAATCAGGCTGCCCAACGCTACAAAGCACCCAATCCTGATAAAGACTGCACCCAACACAGCGAGCAACTCAAACTGTTGACGGAACCCGCACGTGAGATTATGCTTGCCGTCAAATCAGGAAATAGCAATGAAGTGAGAAAGAGTGCAGATTTCCTGAGAGCCACCATCGAACTAGTCAATGAGGAAGAAGCGGAGGGCATGAACAGAGCCAGAATACAAGGAGAAGTCTGGTGGACCAAGGAATTACAGGTACGATATGATTTTGTATTGAGTCGATCGCGTAAAATCTATGATGCGGCTCAGGAATATCTGCAAGCACTAGAGGAAGGCACGGACTACCCACCACATGGCCCAGGCTATTACTTCTATAATAAGAAATTTACCAACCTCATGAACCGATACGGTAGGGGAATAGTGTTGCAATACAATAAGTTTGTTGACGAATCAGAAGTTCGCCTGATTAAAATGACAGAAGAACCGCATTGGTTTAAAGTGGATTACTATGATGAAGATGATCCAATCACTCTAGAGGAAGAAAAGACACCAGAAACGCCTGTTATACCTGCAGAAACAGTGTCACCTCTTGAAGGCTATGCCTCAAACAATCTCGTGTTTTTGTTGGATGTATCTCGATCCATGAATACACCAGAAAAACTGGGATTAATGAAGTCATCGATTAAGCAATTGGTGGATTTGATGCGACCGGAGGATCGGGTATCCATTGTCAAGTACTCAGGAGATGCGAAGGTGGTGCTCGAAATGACCTCCTCCTCAGAACGAGACAGCATTTATAAAGCGATAGACGACCTGGAAGCTGGCGGAGGATCTAAGATCGGTTCTGGGTTGAGCCTTGCGTTTTCTGTCCTACAGGAGGCGTACACCACTGGCGGTAACAACAAGATCATTCTTGCTACTGATGGGGCATTCGAGACTGACCGAAAATTAATCAAGCGGATTACTGGCAACGCTAAGAGTGACCGACTGTTGTCTATTTTCTTTTTTGGAAAGCGGGAAGAGGCCAAACAAAAAACACAGTTAATACAGATGACAAGAGCTGGTGAAGGCAATTACAGTCATATCAAGCAAGACAACCTGTATGAGACCATGCTAAATGAGGCCAAACGGATAAGAAGTAATTGAAGTGTTACTTGAAACTGATTAAGGTAAAGTCTTGATAACTAATAAATTTAGTAGCGGCAAAGTGGTGGAAAGTGATGTTTAAACAATGGTGTTGAGGCAATGACGAGAGATTGCTTGTGTTGTATGCCAGTTATTGAATCTGCACCATTGAGAGTGCTGGACGACACGGTGCCGAAGGAGTGCAACGAAGGAGGTATTGCCCCTAGTAATTATACACTAGTGAGCTTAGTAAGACTGATGAAACATTCACCACGGATTACGCGGATTTTCACACGCTTCGCTATTAAACGCAGATTAACCTAAAATAACAATATGAGCAGAAATACAGTACTAGACGATATTCAACTCACCTATGATTTTAATGATCATTTGGCGAAGGATGAAATAATTGTTTGGTCGGATATTCCTAAACCAATTTCTGCATCGTACCAACTTAAAAAATCTTGGGATTTATTGTCAGTCGTATTTTATTTTTTTATTCTTGGTATGTCGTTTCTAGTGTTTGGCTATACTGCTGCTGTTATTGTTATTGTTACTTTTATTTCTATACTTATAACGCTTCCTAAGAGTAACTTTCAATTTCGAAAAGACAGGACAAGATATGCACTAACCAATAAGCGACTATTCTTTAAACTGTGGAACATCACTGGGACTAAAATCCATGTCATACCGCTTGAATATGTGGATCGGGTAACAATAGATAGTGAGGAGGATGGGAGAGGAACGCTTTTTTTCCTTATCAATAAGGATTCAGGTTTCTACACACGAACCTGGTATTCTGCAGCGCAAGATCATCCTCAATTTACTACTCAAAGTATAGATCGTGGAGAAACTAGACAGTGCCCAACTTTCGAGTCTGTTCCTAACGGAGAAGAAGTCAGACAGCTAATCATGACGGAACTATCCAAGAATCAGAAATCAATACAACAGGAAAGTGAGAAGCAGGAATTGCCATCCCTGAAAGATACACTAGAATTGAATGCATTAGCCAAGCAAAAAGAGATTTTGAGAGCCAACAACCCAAAGAATTTATGAGTAGAGATAGAGACACCGTAATAGACGATCTGCAACCCACCTATGACTTTAATGATCATTTGGAGGAAGATGAGACGATTATTTGGTCTGATGTGCCGCATCCAGGCTTTGTCTTTGCTTCATTGGAGGAACCTGTTCTTAGTACTATCGCTGTGTTCTTGTTATTTGGGATCGGTGTTTGCTCTCTTTTTTTCTGGGGTCCAATCATGATAGTACTAGGACTACTTGCCTTATTATTGCTTATCAGACCAGAAATAGTCGCTTTGCTTCATAGACATAAAACACGTTATGCGTTGACCAATAAACGGGTGTTTTTTAAGATATGGACGATCTTTGGTACACAAATTAAATCAATGAATCTAGAGGACATTGACCAAGTGACTATGGATGTAAAAGCAAATAACATAGGAATTTTGTACTTTATGCCTAAGAGTAACTCAGCGTTTTATAAAAAGTCTTGGCTCTCTATTGAGAAGCCCCGATTCGTAACCAAAGAAGTGACTACAGGCATTCGTAGACAGTACCCCACATTCGAGTTTATCCTAGAGGCAAAAGAAATTAGAGCAGTGATATCAGAACAGCACCATCTAGCGATCGAAGCAAACAGAAAAAGCGTTCTAGACCTAAAAGAAATCAGCAACGAGGAAAAAGTACTTAGCTTAAAAGAGGAAATCATAATAGAAAGAAAAGCGTCAAAAGACACAAGCAGTGACTAATCAGCGCACTCCTCCAACGCATCACGGACAAGATCATAAGGAATGTAAGGCAACTCATTGCCCCATGCAGTGTTGATATAATTGATGATATTGGTGATCTGTGTGTCCGTCAGATTCTTATTCTCAGGCATTATGTGGTTATACCGCTTACCATTGACGATCACATCACCCTCTAAACCATGTCGGATGATACAAGCCACCTGACCAGAATTTAACAGATAATCAGAGCCATCCAACGGAGGAATCAGCCCACGTACCGCCTTGCCGTCCTCTTGATGACAGTTCTGACAGTTTTGTTCATACAACGCTTTTCCCTGCTTGTAAGTACTCGTATCGCATTGCATAAATACAATCGTTACGACAAGCAACAAACCAGTAAGCAAGATCCATCTAATCATCTATTGAAATTGTTTTGCAAGCACCCGATCCATGTCTTTTAGCAATTGGGTCACCTGATCTGGCTCTGTACCATCGTAAACACCACGCACATGCTTGCGTTTATCAACTAATACCAGGCCACCACTATGCGTATAACCGCCAGGAGAATTGGGATCTTCAGCGGCAGCAATAAAATACTCCTTAGCCATTCCGTAAATATCTTCCTTCTTACCAGTTACCAGATGCCAGCGCTTGGAATCAATATCCAGTTTACTAGCAAATTTGTGAAGTCTTTCAGGCGTATCGTACTTAGTGTCAATACTATGCGAAATCAATAGGACATTAGGATTGTCTTCATATTTTTCATAAATCCGAAGCATTTGTGCCTTTACCTTAGGGCAAATGGTAGGGCAGGAGGTAAAAAAGAAGTCAGAGATATAGAGTTTGTCTTTAAACAATGCTTCTGTTACTGGCATACTATCCTGATTCACAAAGTTAAACGCAGGGATAGTATGAAACACAGTATCCACAACTGTTTTACCATTCACCTCTTTTTTTACATAGTCGCGATGACCGAATATCGGTAGTTCCTCTTTACTTTCACACCCGATTATGAGAAGCGCAACACTTATTAGTAACAACCAATATCTCATAACTATTTCTTTTTATAACGTTCAACTGTTTCCATGGCTTCTTCTAGGCTGGCATTCATCGCATCTCTCACTACTGTGATCTGTTTTTCCTCTTTATCAAGGTATTTCAGGACTTCCTCCAATGGTTTCTTGTCTTCTTCCGACGGCATACTAAATTTCCGCATCCAACTCATCATCAATTCTCCTGCTTCCTCTAGCTGTCCGATTTGGCGATCCAGATGATCTATTTCTGCTTTGTCTGTAACCTTTAGTTTGAGGGCTTTCAGTTTATCCTCATGGGCTACCATCACATCCATTTTCGGCATCACCTCATCATGAATTGCCATGACCTCATTGACACGTTTTTGGATAATTGTGGAGTCTGAATTCCCACAACTCATCAAGTTAGTTGCGAGTATAACAAAAAGAAGGAGTGACCTGTACATATGATTCATATTTACTGCAAAATTATTTGATTTGAACCACAAAGACGTCATAACGCTGGTCTTTTTTTTATTTAGATTGGTTCTAATCAGAAGGGATTGGGTTTTGGGGGTTAGGTGTTGGGGGTTGTTTTTTGTCTAGTAGACTGAAATTGAATTGTTGGGTTTTAGCTGTTTTTGGGGCCTCCGCCTGCTTATTTCATGCGCAGTCGTCGCGCCCATTCCGGGCTCGCAAGTCTGCTCGGTACTCACACACAAAAGTGTTCGTACTGCTCCTTCGTCACCCCCTCCAGGCCGCTAGGCCGCATGCTATTGATTTTTTTGTTGTTGGGCGTGACTTCAGTGCACCAATCACAAGTCTATAAAGGCACTTAGTGTCGTCCCTGTTTGTAACAAGCACCAATCACAAGTCCATCAAGGCACGTAGTGTCATCCCTGTTTGTAACAAGCATCAATCACAAGTCCGTAAAGGCACGTAGTGTCATCCCTGTTTGTAGCAAGCACCAATCACAAGTCCGTAAAGGCACGTAGTGTCGTCCCTGTTTGTAACAAGCACCAATCACAAGTCCGTAAAGGCACGTAGTGTCGTCCCTATTTGTAACAAACACCAATCACAAGTCCGTAAAGGCACGTAGTGTCGTCCCTATTTGTAACAAACACCAATCACAAGTCTATAAAGGCACGTAATGTCGTCCCTGTTTGTATCAAGCACCAATCATAAGTCTAAAAAGGCACGTAGTGTCATCCCTGTTTGTAGCAAGCACCAATCGCAAGTCCGTAAAGGCACGTAATGTCGTCCCTGTTTGTAACAAACATCAATCACAAGTCTATAAAGGCACTTAGTGTCGTCCCTGTTTGTTAAAAGCACCAATCGCAAGTCTATAAAGGCACGTAGTGTCATCCCTGTTTGTAACAATCACAAGTCCGTAAAGGCACGTAGTGTCGTCCCTGTTTGTAACAAGCACCAATCACAAGTCTATAAAGGCACGTAGTGTCGTCCCTATTTGTAACAAACACCAATCACAAGTCTATAAAGGCACGTAGTGTCGTCCCTGTTTGTAACAAGCACCAATCGCAAGTCCTTAGTGTCGTCCCTGTTTGTAACAAGCACCAATCACAAGTCTATAAAGTCATGTAGTGTCGTCCCTGTTTGTAAAAAGCACCAACCGCAAGTCCATCAAGGCACGTAGTGTCGTCCCTATTTGTAACAAGCACCAATCGCAAGTCCGTAAAGGCACTTAGTGTCGTCCCTGTTTGTAACAAACACCAATCACAAGTCCGTAAAGGCACTTAGTGTCGTCCCTATTTGTAAAAAGCACCAATCACAAGTCCGTAAAGGCACGTAGTGTCGTCCCTGTTTGTAACAAGCACCAATCGCAAGTCTATAAAGGCACGTAGTGTCATCCCTATTTGTAACAAGCACCAATCGCAAGTCTATAAAGGCACGTAGTGTCGTCCCTATTTGTAACTGAAAAGTGATTGGTACCACTGTGCGCCTTTTTGAACGTCTTTGACGGCTATGACGGGGTCGGTTTTAATCATTGATGATTTGTTTGAAGTTGAACTAGCCTTAATTGCTAATAACAACAGGCGTATTTTCTATTTCAGGCTCAATTTACAGCAATTCAGATTATTATGAAATTATCCATAAATAATACATTTTGAATGTTAATTAACAAAAATTATTCAGAATTTATAAAGTCAAACGCCTTCACTTCAATCACCTCGCCTGCTTGTAATCCATTCAACTGTATATTCCCAATTCTCACTCGGATTAAGCGTAGGGTTGGGTAGCCAACGGCGGCAGTCATTTTACGGACTTGTCTGAACTTTCCTTCTCTTATGGTGATGGAGATCCAGCTGGTAGGCCCATGTCTTGGATCTCTTATCTTTTTTGCGCGTTGTGCGAATATCGGAGCGGGATCTAACTGATGTGTAGTACAAGGTAATGTGGTGTACTGTTCTTTCTTTACCCTGATGTCTACGCCCTGTTGCAGTAGTAGGATCGCTTGAGCAGTAATTTCGCCATCTACTTGCACAAAGTATTCTTTTTCGACTTTTTTACTTGTTACTTGGGCGCTTACTTTTCCGTCAGTGGTGAGTAGGAGGAGGCCCTCAGAATCTTGGTCTAACCGACCGATAGACATTGTGCCTTCGGGGAATTCTCCTAGCTCGCCTAGTAATTTCTTGTTTTTCCTTCGGGTTTGGTTGTTGACAAACTGAGAAAGGAAGCCAAAGGGTTTATGAATAATAAAGTGGCGGTGTTGGTGCATTAGTTACTTAGTTTTAATTAAAATGCACATATTCTTTAAGTTTTGAATAATTAAATGGTTGTATCTACAACAATTGCTGTTTCCAATTCTTTGTCTGAAGGACGATTAAACTGGGTTTCCATAAAGTCGAACATCCCTGCTGTTACCTCAAAAGAGAATGTGGATCCCTTTTCCTGATTCCTATCTAATACTCGTTTTCTTCTTACTGATTGGTCTGCTGTGATAAAGTGTAGTTGAGTAGCGATGTTATGCTTGGTTGCTAAGGTCAGAAACAAGGTTCTCTTTGCCATTTTTGGGAAGCTCAAGTCAAGGACTACTTCAGTACCCGACCCTAGTATTTTTTCTGAGATGGCCCATATCTGTTGCTCACATCGCTCTACTCTTTCTATGATCCAATTAAAGTTCATTGGTTTAGGCAAGTCCGGTCCAAAAAGCTTCCACATCCAATCATCTATAGACAAATGGACACCCTTTACTTCTACAGCAATTTTCTTGGAATAGGTTGATTTTCCTGCACCTTGTGGACCAAAAACTATGTGTACTTTACTCATTGATTGATTTTTATTCAAATGTGCTGCAAAGTATGCAATATTGGTTGGTTATGCAATAGCACAAGTTCTATCATAATTTAAGCTTTCTTCTTCGGGAGTTTCTTGTTCCATTTATCGCTTCGCCATGTTTTTCTTTCGTTGGCAGTCAAATAAGTCCAAGCTACTATTCTACTAGATTTATTCCCAGCTTTAGTATTGATGGTTCTGATTTCTTCGGGTTTGTGCTTGCTTAGTGCTTTATAGGTTCGTTTGAGATTTGATTCCTTAGAAACTAGTGTGGTAAACCAAAAACACTGTTTAGCAAACTGTGCGCTTTCTGTTATCATGTTACTGATAAACTGTGCTTCTCCTCCTTGACATACAAGTTCGTTGTGATTGCCTGAGAAGTTCAATTTTGGAGTGTTTTCCTTATGCCCTGTTAAGTTTTTTACTTTTCTTCTCGTCCCTTTTATGGCGTCCTCTATTGAAGCATGGAATGGTGGGTTACAAATTGTGACATCAATTTTGTCGGCTTTCTGAATGATACCTCGGAAGACAGATTTCGGATGACTCTGTACGCAGCATATCACTTTTCCTTTTAGATTGGGGTTTGAATTGACAATATTCTGAGCAGAACTGATTGATTTCCCATCGATGTCCGTTCCTATGAAATTCCACTGGTATTCTACGACTCCGATGATGGGATAAATACAGCTCGCGCCAACTCCAATGTCTATACACGTGACTTTTTTGTCAGTTGGGATATTACCAAAATTGTCAGCACGTAACAAATCTGCGACATGATGGATGTAGTCTGCTCTTCCAGGAATCGGTGGGCACAAATTTTCGTCTGGGAATTCCCAGTAGGCAATCCCGTAATAGTGTTTGAGGATGGCTCTGTTCAGTGATTTTACTGCGACAGGGTCTGAGAAGTTAATCGAATCTGCTCCTAGTCTGTTTGGCTGGATATGGTCTGATAACTCAGGACTTGCTAGGGTCATCGCTTTCAAATCATACTGTTCGCGGTTCTTATTTCGCAGGTGTAATTTCGGTTTTTCCTTCTTGACTTTTTTTGTTGCCATACTCTGGTCGCTTTTTACTTTTCTTTATAGTTCAATTCAATACGAAATTCCAACCTTTTTGTAAATATATTCATTATTTTCCAATTGGCGAATCATAAAATTTGCGACATCAGCTCTTGATACTTTCAGCTTTAACTTTTGGTTGTACGAGAATCCATATTTATAGTTTTCCGTCTTTTTACCATATGTCATGTTCCCTGGTCTTATAATAGTCCAATCGGTATTTGACTTTTCTATTACCGCTTCTTGTTTTTCATGGTCTTTGAATGCATTCTTTAAAATAAAAGGTACAATAAGATATTTCATGTGCCATGGTAAGACTGCTGCACTATCTTAATGTTAATTCTATTTATTATCATGATATATTTTTCTTGGTTCTTATTGATATTACGATCAACATTCCTAGGGCATTTATCAAAGAAAAAAAGCTTATAGTGACGAACCATTCCATGAAATAATTGGGCATAATTAACTTAGAAATCATGCTACGTTCGAAAAACAGATTCAACGTTCCAATTAGAAACCCTGCAATACTTGAACTTAGTACTATGATTCCAATGGCTTTAATTAATTTAATTTCAACAATAGAAGTGAGGTGAAATACAAAATAGCTTACTAGACTACTATAACAAATTAGCGTAAACAATATCCCAGTACCAATGCCTGTATTGCAAGGACAAACTGCAATTAAGTATGCAAATACTATAGCTAGACTTATAGTTATAATTATAAAACTAATCCAATATTTATTTTTCTTTTTCCAGTACGATAAATGTAGATTTAAATTCTTCTAGATAACGAAAAGTTATTTTTAATAAAAAAATTACAAAGTAATTAAATTCCATTGAATACCCTTCTTTTCCAACAACACAATATTAATCAATTCCGTCTACTCCTTTTCTCCAAAATACTGTCCCTTTTAGTTCATGCTAAGCAACTAGAAAGGAAACTTGGGAAAATGAATGGATCTTTTAATACAGATGCACCCCAAAAGTGTCAAAACCCACCACAAAATAAATATAACCTTCAAAACAAGGGTAAAAACCCATTTTTTGTGTCTATATTAGAGTACGTAGTTATATAAAATTTTGCATATTGGCAAAACGTGTCGATTCTTGAACCTTTTATAATGCACTTACTAACACTAACCACATACAAATCAAGTAGTTGGATATCCTTCCAACGAATAGTGTTGCCGCATTAGATAGGTTCAACCGAACATCTAAATCATAGAATATGAAGAATTCCAAACATAAATGTGGTAGCACACTGAATGACAAAAACGCACACAAGCAAGACCATGCGGAATGGAACAGACGACAGTTCCTTTCGATGGGTGGTATGCTTGCAGCGGGTTCCTTACTACTACAAAACTTACCTGTAAAGGCAATGGCAGGACCGTTGATGGATAATATTACTAATAACCCCGCAAACGACAACATACTGGTCTTAGTTAGATTGTTTGGTGGAAATGACGGCCTCAACACTATCATCCCGCACACAGGTGTCAGAAGACAGGACTACGAGACCCTGCGGCCCAACCTCAAGAGAACTGTAGGAACACACTACTCCACAAATCAGGTACTCAATGGGTATAACCACTCAACTGCCAGTAACTCGAACGCAGAATTTGCGGTCCCTTCTCTCATGGATCCGCTAATGCCTATTTGGAATGACGACCGAATGTCAATTATTCATAATGTGGGTTATGACATTCCCAATTTAAGTCACTTCCTATCAACAGATTTTTGGTCAAGTGGATCAAGTGATATCGCTGATCCTCTTTATACAACAGGTTGGATGGGACGGTACCTTGACTTTATGAATCCCTGCTACGAAGTGCGGGCTCCTGAAGTGCCACCTGCCGTCTTAATCGGACAAAGCAGTAATCTGACCTTCATCAATCCGCAAGGCAGTCACATGGCCTTGACGTTTTCCAACGTACAGGAATTCAATGATTTGATTGCCAATCAGGAATTGTATCCACTTAGTGGCATCGGGAATGATTGTGCAAGAGATGTCGAACACCGATATATTAGAAGAATGGCCAATAATGGCTTTAAATATAATGATGCCCTACAAACAGCTTACAACAATGTAGGTGCTTATAATGGCTATCCTGCAGGTAACGAACTTGCCGAACAGCTCGCAGTAGTGGGGCGACTGATTCGTGGTGGCCTTGGTTCTAGAATTTATATGGTAGAACTAGACGGGTTCGACACCCACTCTAATCAAGTAAATCGACATGAGGATTTGCTCAAAAAGCTGGCAGAGGCGATGAAAGCATTTCAGGATGAACTGGATTCAGATAACAATGGTGTCAACCAGAAAGTGTTATCTGTAGTGTATTCAGAGTTTGGAAGGACTGTTAAACAAAATTCTCAAACCAGTACTGATCACGGAGATCTCGCACCGGTCATGCTATTTGGAAATGGATTAAATGGTGGTTTTCATGGGCAAGGGATGAATTTGAGTCAGGCGGTACAAACTGGTGCCACACGAATCAAATTAGCCGACCAGGCGCAATGGGTGGATTTCAGAGATATTTACGCTACACTACTTGAAGAATGGCTCTGTGTACATCCCGAAATTGTGGATTGTATGTTTAGACAACATTATACCCGAGTAGACAACCTGATTGCTAATCCTTGTCAGTCCGCACCACTGGATGAAACCATTTTGTTTGGATACAATGCCCATCCTGATCAAGCCAACACGGTACAGATCAAATACGCTGTCCGACAACAATGCGATATTCATATAAAAATCCTAGCCAACGACGGCACATTCATCAAAACAATTGACCAAGGATTGAAGCCGAGAGATGCTTATACCAAGGATTGGAAATGGCAAGATCCGCAAAGTCCCATCAATGTATCTCCAGGAGAATACATTCTTCAGTTCCAAATGGGAACGACTGTTAAGGAAAGAAAAATTGTGCTTCAATAAATAATTCAATACAATGAAAAATACTAAACTATATATCTTAATAAGTTGTAGCCTTTATTGTTTTATGACGACACAACTTTGGGCACAGCCACTCAACGACAACTGTGCTCAGGCAATACTAGTAGAATCAACAGTAGCGTGTACTGAATTTTACAATGAGGGGACTGAATTTACTGGACCACAAAACTCCTGTACGTTGGACTCTGTGGGGTCGCTTTGGTTTAAATATATCCTGACTGGTAGTACTCGACTAAAAATCAAAACACAACAGGATTTCTATCAAGATCAATCCAACTTTAATGATGTAGTAACCGTTTTTCGGAACTCCTGCAGCAATTTACAAGAGATTGCTTGTTTTAACGAGGATAAATATGGCTACACTGGCGAAGAAGTCTATACAGACATGCTCAGCAGTGGTGAAACGATCTGGATTCGTGTTTCAGGATCACAAGATTTTTTTGGTAAATGCTCGGGAAAAATCTGCCTGGAAGTACAACCCGTCGGTGCTACTGAGGGATTACCGCCAGTTGGAAATGACTGTTCCAACCCAGGATCAGTTACGGCAAATCAACCTTGTGTCATTGGATCCAATGTAAAAGCAACATCAGGTAGCCACATCCCTTCCAATTTCCAAAATAGTAGTCATTGCGTTTGGTATACGTTTGTTCCAACTGACAATAGTGCCTATACAATAGTTACTCATGCTGATTTCTCTGACATCATTACAGTATGGACTGGAGATTGTAGTGCCAATAACACGTTTGAACTGATTTCAAACGATGATGGGCAACAACTCGAAACGCCAGTTTTAAATGCTGGACAAACTTATTACATACAACTTTGTGGGGCATTTTCCTCAATAGAAGGTAATTTTTGCCTTGAAGTAAAGAACAGCCGTCCTGTAGCGCTTGACCTTACAGCAGTTTTAGAAGGCCCCTGGGATCCTAGTACGTCTACTATGAACACAGTGTTATGGCAATTTGACTTATTGCCTACAGGGCAGCCTTACGACGGTGCGCCTTGGAACTATTCGGGTACAGAAGGATCTGGATGGTCTAAAGTTGATTACCCAGCCAATACGGTTGACTGGGTACTGATTTCATTGAGAAGATCACTTCAAGCAAATGACGTCCTAGATCAGGCCGCAGCGATCCTGTTGGAAGATGGAAGCATTCAACTCTTGACACCAATGGAAGTTGCACAAGGTGTTAATGAGGTCTACTTAGTACTTGAACATCGCAATCACCTACCAGTGATGACTTCAACCAAAATTCAGATTACAAATAATCAGATTACTTACGATTTTACGCAACAGAATGGTTATGCTCCTGGTAGTTCAGGACAAAAGGAAGTAAATGGTACATGGATGTTGTTTTCTGGTAACGTAGATCAATCCAATATTTCTGGTTATGAAATTACAGGTTCTGATCGGATTCAATGGAGAGATGATACAGGACTCTTTAATGTATATCTAGGAACAGATTTCAACATGGATCGAGATGTTAATGGTGCGGATATCATTTTATGGCAAGATAACAATGGTATCTTTTCAAATATTCCGAAATAACCCATGAACCAACAGATAATCATTTAGAAACAACGAGTGGCTGCCACCAAAATCCTTTGTTATGCTAAGGAGACAGTAGCCTTCAATATAATTTGTCAAGAACATGAAGCAAGATACAATAAATGGAACCTGCCCGATTACAGGAACACTATCTGTCTATTCTGGTTGGGGAGCGAACCAAAACGATCCAGATCCAGACAAGGCCAAGCTACGTGACATCCAACACTTATTTAATCGTATGACTTTGGGTGCCAACAAAACAGATATTGATTGGGCACTTAACATGACACCTTCTCAAGTTGTAGATCGACTGGTACATTTAGCAACAGAGCAAATCAATGGGGTTCTTACTATTCCTAATCCAGGGCTTAACGCTCATCCATGGGGAGACAGAAGGCCTTTTATGGTTCCTGAGATAATGGCAGAGTGCAATAGTAACTGGGAACTAGGAAATTCACTAAAAAGGGAACTTTCACATGGACTAATTGGTAATAATCACCCGCTCAATCCGCAGTATACTCCAAGTAATGGTACCAAAACAGTACTCGATCAGGAAATTGATCGTGCCAAGCGATTTAAGTATAAAATGGCTTGGTTCTGGAGCAATCATTTTGTTGTCCATGAGGACTCTAGTTTTGATGCCAATGGAATGATGTGGTACAAATACATTTTACTCCATAATGCCCTAGGCAACTTCAAAGAATTCGCTAAAGACGTTGGATTAAGCCAAGTTATGCTGTCTTATCTGGATGCTGGTAAAAACTACTATCAACAGGATCCCAACTGGGAACCGAATGAGAATTATGCTCGTGAACTGTTAGAATTATTTACTATGGGTGTTGCCAATGGGGCATCAGATGACTATACACTTTACGACATCGAACAAATTTCCAAGGTATTTTCTGGCTGGAGAGACGAACACTGGTCACCAAGACCGCAACTATTCAGAGAATTTACGTTTCAACCAAATCATCATGATTGGAACACTAAAACCATATTTGGGGTGACTTATACCCCAACTCCTGACCCCTCAATTGACATCACAACGAATTGGGTAGCATGGGCCCAACATCTTGGGCTTGATCCTAACACCCCTGCGGACTGCAATAATGAGTACAGAAGATACACACCAATTACCGATAACCCACATTGTTTTGTAGGAGATAAAAATACATTTGAGATCAAGGATGCTTACGACGAATACGAAAAAGTACATGACATCATTTTCGGTGATTTTACAGGTCCTGAAGCGTATAATCAAGCCAATATGGATGCACGAAAGCAGCGTATTGCTAGGTTCATCTGTAGAAAGATCTACACCGAGTTTGTCTATCAGGAAGTGGATGCCAATGGAGAGGCAATTATCAATGATCTCGCAAATATCTTTAAGGTGAACTGGGAAATCACTCCTGTTCTCAGTGCATTATTTAAAAGCGAGCATTTCTATCATACCACAGTAAGAGGAGCTCAGATCAAGAGTCACCTTGGCAGTTTCTTTGGTATGCTAACTACATTGGGTGCAGAGTATAATTCAGACTACTTTTTAACACAGCAATTTTTTAGCCCGAGTCACTACGATCCCAACAAGCCTTACGGATATATCATTAAATCGATTCCAGTCACAGAGCAAAATACGGGTAGATTTTATTTAGATATTCAATGGTCAATAGGAAGTCTGGGGCATTACTTGTTCCGCCCGCCCAATGTCAGCGGGTTTCCTGGTCATCGAACTTGGATTAATGAATTTTCATTTCTAAAATTGGGTCATGAAATAGGAAATATGATTGATTGGCGTTTCAATGACACCAGGATATCTACTAAACATAAATGGAGAGAATTCCTGGTTGATCTTACCAACAACTCTAGTGATCCTGAAGTGATTACTCGTGCTGTTGTCGATCATTTTATAGTCATCGACTTAGCACCAGAACAGATCGAACGTGCTGTTATTGCATTTAAGTGGACGATTCCATCTAATTATTTCGATGATGGCACCTGGCACTTAAATTTCCAAACAGACTGGACATTCAATCAATATAAATCACTACTGCGCTTTATTGTCAAACAACCAGAATTTTACTTGACTTAAAACTTGGTATTGGGGATTGGGGATTGGGTATCAGTTTAGGTTTTACTAAAAGCTAAGCGTTATTACTTAAGATAATCTATTTAAATTGTCATGACATGAAGCAAGACACCTTAAACTCCGCCTGCCCAATAACTGGTACGCTCGCTGTATATTCTAATTGGGGTGACAATCAAAATGATCCTAATACAGACAAGGCAAAACTACGTGACATCCAACACTTGTTTAACCGGATGACTTTGGGTGTTAACAAAATGGATATTGACTGGGCACTCAGTAAGTCACCTTCTCAAGTGGTGGATCGCCTAGTAGATTTGGCTACTGAACAAATCAATGGTGTATTTACTATCCCTGCTCCTGGACTAGATGTTCATAAATGGGGAGACAAGCGACCATTTATGGATCCCCAGATGATTCAAGAATGTAATAGCAACTGGGATCAAAAATTAAGTGTAAAGAGAGAATTGACCAATGGACTTGTCGGTAGTAATTATCCACTCAATCCACTGTATACTCCTAGTAATGGTACTAAAACAGTACTCGACCAAGAAATTGATCGTGCTAAGCGATTCAAGTATAAAATGGCCTGGTTCTGGAGCAATCATTTTGTAGTACATGAAGATTCCACCTTTGATGGCAATGGGTTGATGTGGTACAATTATATATTGATCTATAATGCACTTGGCAACTTTAAGGATTTCGCTACGGATGTTGGTTTGAGTCAAATCATGTTGTCTTATCTGGATGCTGGTAAAAACTATTACCGTGGCGATCCTAACTGGGAACCTAATGAGAATTATGCTCGTGAGTTACTGGAGTTATTTACTATGGGTGTAGCAAATGGAGCATCAGATGATTATACGCTTGCTGATATCGAACAAATATCCAAAGTGTTTTCAGGTTGGAGAGACGAGCACTGGTCGCCCAAACCTCAACTATTCAGAGAGTATACCTTCCAGCCCAACATTCATGATTGGAATACTAAAACGATATTTGGGGTAACGTATACGCCCGTTCCTGATCCTGCTATTGACACCACGACTTATTCAGTGGCATGGTCACAAAATCTTGGTCCTGATCCGAATGCCCCTGCAAATTGCAATAATACTTACTATCGTTTTACACCGATTACAGATCACCCACATTGTTTTGTAGGCGATAAAAACACGTTTGAGATCAAAGATGCTTACGACGAGTACGAAAAAGTGCATGATATCATTTTTGGAGATTTCACTGGTCCAGAGGCTTACAATCAAGCTGATATGGATGCGCGGAAACAGCGCATCGCCAGATTCATCTGTAGGAAAATCTACACCGAGTTTGTTTACGTGAATGTTGATGCCAATGGCGAAGGGATCATCAACGATCTGGCCAATATCTTTAAAACGAACTGGGAAATCGCTCCTGTACTTAGAGCACTGTTTAAAAGTACCCATTTTTATCACGTCAGTGTTCGAGGTGCTCAAATCAAGAGTCATCTCGGTAGTTATTATGGCTTGTTAACTAGTATGGGTGCTGAGTACAATTCTGACTACTTTTTGACGCAATATTTTTTCAGTCCTGCCCACTACGACCCTAATGATCCCTTCGGTTATTCTATTAAATCGATTCCAATGACAGAACCTCAAACGCAACGGTTCTATCTGAATATGCAATGGTCAATTGGAATCTTGGGACACTACTTGTATCGACCGCCCAATGTCAGTGGTTTTCCTGGACAAAGAGCTTGGATCAATGAGTTTTCATTTCTCAAACTAGGTCATGAGCTGGGTAATTTGATCAATTACTATTTCAATGATTCCAGAATATCGGCTTCTTTTAAATGGAGGGATTTTCTAATTGATCTCACAAACAATTCAACTGATCCTGAAACAATTACAAGGGCCATTGTCAACCATTTTGTGGTCATTGACTTTAGTCCGGAACAAATCGAACGTGCTGTGCTCGCCTTCAAATGGACGATTCCAGGCAACTACTTCGATGATGGTACTTGGAATCTTTCCTACGATATAAACTGGACATTTAATCAATACAAGTCACTATTGCGCTTTATTGTTGAACAGCCAGCTTTTTATTTAGGGTAAAAATTAATTACTAATGGTTAATGTTACTCCGAAAGTCTACTTTTAAAGTGCTCGAATCACATTTGCAATATGTAGTTTGCTGTTTATGTTCATTTATGTCTTGATGATACAAAAACGAACCGGAAGCCAGCCCAACATAAAAATCAATACCTGTAAACTGTAGCCACAGCCCTATCGCTCTGCTCAAACACTGGTTCGCCAGCCCGCTATAATTCGGCCTGCCTGCTGCGCAACGAAAGGCAGTTTCTCCCATGTTATTGCTTCATAGGATTTCGTCAATTTAGCATTACAAATAGTAAAATTACTTAATTTGTATTGCTTCATGAAAAACTCGACTTTTTGAAATGGACTAACAATTAAACATTATTTTGGGGCCATGCCTCATCCTTCGGCACCGCGCTGTTCGGTACTCTCTCAAGTAGCGTCGCATTCAATGCGCCTTTACGTTCGTTCAGACAACACCTACCATCACTTGTCCGCGGTTTATTATTTAGTTTCAGTTATTTAGAATACCGGTAAAGCAGAAAAAATACCATTATTGATAGACCACAGCACTTTGTCGTTCGCATTCACGTCACCATCCATATTAAAATCAACTGCCTCATAGTTATTGAAAGTACCGTTCAATTCTGGAGATTCGTGCTATCTGCGCCTTCCCTATTTTCTGGATGTTTGTATCAAAGCATCTTAAAAATAGCTCCTAATGAATTATTCTATTACAGAATAAGGTTAAATTTGAGATAGATCTAGAGGCATATTTAGTTCATTATTACGATTAAAAAAATAGTAATTCGACAAATAACTCAAAAAATTAACAACATAATTTAAAATAAATTCCTGTTAATCAATTATTATTAAAATAATAATTTAATAATTAATACTCCCTAATTAATCTTTTATAGTTACATTTTGCACCAAATAGTTATCAAATAAGAAATACATTTGTATTGCATCAAAGATACAGTTGGAATGATTTACAAATTGTATCGTAAAAATTAGTTTACAAAAGCAGAATCAATAAACCAAAAAGCACCACAATATGAGAACCAGATTAAAGTTCTTTCTATTATTCACTGGAATCTTCTTATGCAGCCAAATTGCTGCTCAAATGCAAGTAGGAAATACAGTTTTAGATGTCGTATTAAAAGAAATTTGTGTAGAAACAGGAAACAAAGTAGCTCTAGCGTACAGTAAGGATAACACAAATGGTCAATTAGCAGGGAAAATTACCTTTTATGAATTAAGCGGGCCGAACTGGATTGAATCTGGGCCTGTCCTATATGGTAATCCAGGCGAAGAGGTCGGTGTTTCCTTCAAGCTTTCTGATAATGGGAACATTCTGGGAATACGGACTGTAAACACAGGCGAGATCCGTGTATATCAAAACATAAATCATAGTTGGGTCCAAATGGGACTTTCATTTCAAGGTCAGTCTCCTACGGATACAACAGGTGCCTTTTCTATATCCGCAGATGGGATGCGGATTGCAACTACAATAAAAAATCATGTTAACCCTGGTGTGAACGGCATCGTTCAAGTATATGACTGGGATGGCACAGCTTGGAATCAGATTGGATCAGATATCAAAGCCACTTCCGCAATTGCTAGTTACATTGGTGAAGCTATGGATATTTCAGGAACTGGTCAACTATTGGCAGTAAGCGGTAAAGTTCCCTCAGCAATAGATGGCGAGTTGTTCTTTTTTAGATGGGACAATAACATATCTGACTGGGCCGCAAATGGCTCAATTGCAGGAGTTCCAAATGGCGAATTCTTTGCCAGAGGTCTTCAAGTATCATATGATGGTTCTGTTGTTGCATATTCCATCCAAGGAGATGGTGGACCACCCTTAGATCCTACGGGTTCGTTAAGAGTTATTAAGCAAGACTTTCCAGGTGCTCCTTGGTACCAACTTGGAAATACCATCTGGGGAGATTCAGGATACGGATATGGTGAGAATATTGACCTTTCCGATAATGGCAAAAGAGTCGTATGGGAAGGAGATGGTGGCATTGGGCAACCAGTCAACAGTGGTTGTGTGAGAGTTTATGAATTTGATGGTACTAACTGGGGCCTTATCTTTGAAAAATATGGTGAAGCAGACGAGACGTTTGGCTCCTACGGTGTTTCACTTAATGGTGATGGCTCTGTGGTATCAACTTTGACGAATACGCCAAGCACCTTAAGTTCTTTCAAATCCTTCAGTATAGGTATTGCTAATGGGTCCTTTTACTACGATCTTAATCAGAACTGTGTCAAGGACGGCTCAGAGACTGGTATTCCTAATCATTTGGGTATCATTCAACCAGGCAACCATTGTGTACAGACGGATTCTTTTGGGAATTGGAGTATTAAAGACCTTCCTGATGGCAATTACACCATTACTATAGACACCAGCCGTTCCTGGTCAACTACTTGTCCTGTTTCTCAGGCGTTTACTATTTTTGCTGCTGGGCCATCTACAACTGTTGTTCCACTAGGCATCTCTTCTAAGGCGAATAGTACTGACGGTGATATTTCTATTATCATGCCAATCATCCGGCCTTGTACCAATCAGAATATTTATGTTACTGTCTGCAACTCCTTGGCAGCTACCAACTCGATTGATACAGGAATGGTATTGATACAGATTGATCCAATATTAACAGTGGTGGGAATGTCTTTGCCATATACTAGTGTGGGTAATAACCAATTTCTGGTCAATCTGGACACGATTGCTCCTGGAGCCTGTCAACCCTTTACAGTTAGTGTAGATGTGAGTTGTACTGCGGTTATCGGACAAGCGGTTTGTATTGAAAGTGGTCTAAATTCCAACTACTGTAATGACGAGCCCTATTTCAAACAAATATTACCGACTACGACACTAGTAAGTGAGTGCCTGACTGCTTACGACGGCTCTTTTCTGGAGGTAGCAGGCTATTGCCAGAATGACTCCATCTACTTTGAAATTACGAATACCGCGCCCTTTGGGAATGATATGGATTGCTTTCGGCCAGTCATCGTGCTGAAAGATGGCGTATGGGTGCATGCAGACTCTGTGCAACTGAATGCACAACAGTCTTATACACTTGCCTTTGAAGGTAACGGAGCGTCATGGCATTTAGCAACTTATCAGCATCCACTCAACCCGATTATTTCTTATCCGAGTGTTACTATTGAGAATTGCGGAGGTACTACCCTACCCTCACAAATTGCTACGTTTGGACTAGACGACCAAAGCCTGTGTACTGATATCTTCTGTGATGTGGTTACGGGGCCATTTGACCCTAATGACAAGCGAGGGTTTCCAATTGGATTTTCTAGCAACAACTATGTGTTTCCAAATGGCCAAATGCAGTATGTGGTTCGTTTCCAGAACGTAGGAACGGACACTGCTGAAAACGTTTTAATACGAGACACCTTGGATCTTGATCTTGACATTTTTTCTCTAAGGCCGGGCCCTGGTAGTCATTATTTTGAGTACCAAATTGTAGGAATACAAGTGATTGAGGTTATTTTCCCAAATCTCCGATTACCGGATAGTACGACGAATGTAGATGAAAGCATGGGTTTCTTCAGTTTTACCATTTCTCAAAAGCCTGATTTACCACCAGGAACAATAATAAACAATTCAACAGAAATCTACTTTGATTTTAATGCACCAATCAAGACGAATGAGACAGAGCATATCGTATATTATCTCCTTGAAAGTCAGGATGTCATTCATTCCTGTGGGCCGTATACTTGGATTGACGGCAACACTTATAACTTTTCGACGGATAGTGCATCCATGTTGTTTCAAAATACCTTGGGGCTGGACTCTATTGTCCATCTAGATTTGACCATTCATAATAATATTTCATCAATTGATTTTGTTGAGGCTTGTGGTGATTTTATTTGGATTGATGGGAATACTTATACAATCAATAATAACACTGCAACTTATACTTATCCTGGAGGATCGTATCATGGCTGTGATAGCACAGTTTACTTGGCCTTAACGACTAATAACGCTGCTTCTGGGATCGAGATCGTCAACTCTTGTTTGTCCTACACTTGGATTGATGGGGTAACATATTACTCTAGCACTAATTCTTGGTATACTTATGAAGGTGCTTCCTATAGTGGTTGTGATAGTACGATCCAGCTAAATCTGACTATAGAAGCAGTAAACACTAGCGTAACTCATGGAGGAGGAACACTTACTGCAGATGTCTCTGGCGCTTCCTATCAGTGGTTGGATTGCGACAATAACTACGCACCAATTTCAGGAGAGACGGGACAATCTTTTACCCCTAATATGAATGGGAATTATGCTGTACAAATCACTGAATATAACTGTACGGACATGTCGGAATGCTTCAATGTCACCGGAACCAACACTACTAACAAGCCCGTTTTTGAGGAGATGACCATTTTCCCCAATCCTACAACTGGGAAAGTCAACATTCGCCTACAGTCTACAAGCGAATGGGTACAAATTGAAGTGATGAATGTTTTGGGACAAAGGATCAGTCAGCATATTGAAGAACAAACAGAATTTATTTCATTGGATATTGATGGCCCAGATGGCGTTTACTTGATCAAGGTAAAAACTGAGTCTGGTGCATCTAAATGGACAAAAGTAAATAAAACAAGATAATGTAGTTTCATTGCGATTAGTAAAGCAGCTGTTAGAAATGTCTGGCAGCTGCTTTTTTATGCAATATAGGCGGTAAAGGATCTAATATTTCCAAGGGTTTTGCACAAAGACAAGGCAATACCAAATTAATTCTTAAAACCAAAATAATACAACTAATTCTTTACAAATAAAATACATAACTATATTACCAATAACTAATGCCCTATTTTAATATTTTTTAGGTCTGGATAAGGGATAAATGTATCTATTTTTGGCTTACTTTTGAAATATCAATAGGAAGCAAACAAAAGCATTATAGATATTTTGAGTTTATTGTTGGCATTGCATGAAGAAAAGTGCCCGTAACCCAAGAACCCCGAATACAAATGAAACGTTTGGCCTGTACTCCTGCGAGCAGCAGGCAGGCACTTTAAGCCACAACATAGATTTATTGATGCTTTTGTATAGCAGTTGTCCGACTTTGTCTTACAGCTGCTTTTTTGTTTCGTATGCAGTTACGAAAGGCCTCAGAATTTAAGGTTTTCCCGTTAGGTAAAGCCTTACATGATCGACTATCAGATTGAATGGATGCGAGTCACCAGTTACAAAGGGCTTTAGCCCCTAATAAAATCTAGTAAAGTGTTCCCTTTGATTTTCCTAAAAATCTGTTTTAAAAACATGATTCGTCAATCATCTGTTCGTTGTTCCTTATTAATTTTTCATTGTTCCATTATTAATTGTTCATTATTAATTGTTCCTTTATTATCTGTTCCTTATTAATTATTAATTGTTCCTTACATTGAAGCCATTTTTTCTTACTACTGTTTTTATACTTTTCTTTTTTGCTTCTGCCATTAGTCAACTACAATATGATGCGACGGTAATTCGTGATCAGTGGGGCGTTCCGCATATCTATGGCGATACGGATGCAGATGCAGCTTTTGGGTTGGCCTGGGCGCATTGTGAAGACGACTTTGAAGACATCCAACTGACTTTTATGGGCACTAAGAACCTCCTAGGCCGACAAATTGGACCACGAGGGGCGTTGTTTGACTATGGAATGCAGTTTTTGGAAATTGATTCAATCGTGACTTCCAGATATGAGTCGGACTTGTCACTGGCCTTTAGAAACGTGCTGAAGGGATATGCGCAGGGTGTAAATCGGTTTGCGGCACTCCATCCAAAGAAAGTCATCCGTAAGCAGGTATTTCCGATTACAGGGCACGATATCATTAAAATGTATACCTTCAACACGTCGTTGATGGCAGGATTGGGGATGGCGATAAAGGCGGTACGAGACGATAAGGTGGCTGAATATACGACTATCAATGATCTTGGTTCTAATGCGATTGCTGTGTCACCAGAACAGATGATTGATGAGAAAGGCTACCTGCTAGTGAATACACACTTGCCAATTGAAGGGCAGCGGGCTTGGTATGAGGCACACATCAACAGTAATGAGGGATGGAATATGCTAGGCGCATTGTTTCCTGGTGGTGTGACGGCGTTTATTGGTACAAATCCGCATTTGGGTTGGTGTCATACGTTCAATTTTCACAATTTTGGGGATGTATATCTTCTAAAAATAAATCCTAAAAATAAATCGCAGTACGAATACGATGGGGAATGGCGCAATTTTAGAACGGGTAAGGCAAAACTGGTGGTCAAGTTATTTGGACAACCAATTCCTGTAAAACGAAAACTTTTTTTTAGTGAATATGGCCCTGTGTACAAATCAAGAAGTGGTGACTACTACGCATTTCGCTTTCCAGGATATACTGACATCAGAGCGGCAGAGCAATGGTTCAACATGAATAAAGCCAGCAATCTGAATGAATTTGAAGCAGCATTGTCGATGGAAGCGGTACCTTTGTTTAACACCGTATATGCAGATATTGAAGGGAATATTTTGTTACATTCTGGAGGAAAAGTGCCTAGGCGTGATCCTGGATTAGACTGGCAACAACCTATTGTAGCAAACACTTCAGCCTATAAATGGGAGGCGTTTTTGGACTATGAGGAATTGCCAACGATTAAAAATCCAGCGTGTGGTTATGTGTACAATGCCAACCAAACGCCCCTGGAAGCGACTGGTGATAGCTGTGAATGGAAAGGTGACTTTGTAGGGTTACAACGTTTTACTTACAATCGAGGAGAGCAATTTCGTGATATGCTGCATGCACACGACGGCCCTTTTACGGAAGCATTACTAGACACGGTTAAATTCTTTACGGGTTATGTGAAAAATGGGAGTTATCAAACAAAATTCAAGGTATTATTTAACCTGGATCACAAGCAGTATCCCGATATCACATACGCAATTGAAAAGATCAAGCGATGGAATTTGGAGGGAACGGTTGACAACAGGGATGCAGCTCTTATGCTTATCATTCATGATTATCTGCGACAGGAATTAGACATGACTTTTGGGTTTCTGATGATTCGTGAAGCACCAATTCTAGAGGAAGAGGCGGTTCGCGCAGTACGGTATGCCCAGCGACAATTGCTACATGCTCATGGCACACTGGATATTCCACTAGGACAAGTCCAGTTTTACATTCGTGGGGATCGCCATGTTCCTGCAGATGGATTAAGGGAAACGGCAAGGGCGACAGACACTAAACTCTTTAACAGAGGCAAGGCGGTTTATAAGGTGGTTAGTGGTGATGGTTATATGCAAAAGGTCAGATTTACACCTCAAGGACCAGAGCTTAACACTATTAATGTTTATGGTGCTTCGGATGACCCTGAAAGTCCACATTATGATGATCAGATGGAGCTGTTTAGTCAACATCGGTATAAGGTGATGACGCTGGATAGGGCTGTTATTGAAAGAGATGCAGAACGAATTTATAAAGTAGTTAGTGATTAGTTGGGACGCTGGGAATGTAAAAAAATAACACATAGACACATAGAGTCACTTACTTCTTTCCTAGATTGAATATAATTGACATGCTATGTTTTCTATATGTCTATGTGGTTCAAAAAAAATAACACATAGACACATAGCGTCTCCTACTTCTTTCTTAGATTGAATTTAATTGACATGCTATGTTTTCTTTATGCCTGCCTTCCGTCGAGCAGCAGGCAGGCCGTATGTGGTTCAAAAATAACACATAGACACATAGCGTCTCCTACTTATTTCTTAGATTGAATATAATTGACGGATAATAATTAACTCTTAAGCAAATTTATGAAATTGTATTTGGTGTTTTCTTTACTGGTGCTGTTAGGCTTTTCTGTATTTGCACAGGAAGGAGAAGGCTACATCGGCAATACGGATGCACCTACTATGATTCGGTTTACTACGGATGGTTTTTCGAAGCCGAAGGGCGGACATTTGCAAGGGGTTCAACAGTTAAGTGATCGTCATTTGGTGATTAGTGGGAGTTCGAAGGCGTTTGCTTACTTTTTTGTGGTAGAATGGGAAGATCGGATTGGTGCTGACCAGTCAGGCCGAATCATTAGTTTTATTACCATTAATGACGACTTTCCTCGGATGGATTTTAATCATGCTGGAGGAATTCAACTCCTAGGCGATACTTTGGCCATTGGGTTGGAAGGTGGTAAGGGGTTACACCGATCGAGTGTGGTGTTTTATGATCTTAGCAATCCCATTTATCCGAAGGTGTTGCCTGGTCGAATCAACCGAAAACATGACACTGCGGGGGCTGTGGGGATGGTTCGGATGTCTGAAGACTCGGTACTGGTGGCTGTTGGTGGTTGGGATAGTGATGTGGTGGACTTTTATATCAGTGATCAGTTTCCTGGACCGTTTGACAAAGTAGCGACTTTTGACTCGGGACGGTTACCTGATGCGCTAAGGAAGCGTTGGGGATCGTATCAGAGCCTAAATTTGGTAAAGAATGGCAACACTGTTCAGTTATATGGTTTTTGTCGATCAGGAGCTGTAAATCGAATGGACTGTTATGTGATTGATTGGGGAGTGGGGAATGATGACGGTTTGCTGCGTGCTCTTGACGCTGCTGTTTTTGAATGTGGGAGACTGATGTCTTTTCGGTTTGGCGGTGGGATTGCTGTTGAGGATAGGACTGATGCCGGTTTTTCTTCTAGTGTGAAGTCTGTTTGGGTGATTACTCGGAACTGGAAGCGGGAGGTTTTGGTAGGTTGGTTTAAGTAGGTAAAACGAGCCTCATTTGCTACAAAGCACAAACGACCAACCTTGTCGGCAGCTAAGATTCCACTATCAACCACGATTTTATTTGATCATAGATGGCTTGATCACTCAACAAATCCATATGGTTGCGCCCATAAGCGATCCAAGTATTTTCCTTTTTGAATAACAAGTTTCTATTTTCATTTTCGTGCAGACCTGCCTGCTGGTCAACGGAATACAGGCCTGCCTTCCGTTGCGCAGCAGGAAGGCCGAAGGCACTTGCTTTGCTTACTAGTCCATCGCCTAACAATTGAGAGGAAACAGCATCTGGTTTACCAACAACAGCCGCTACACTATAACATTCCACCCCAGCTGGTAATGCGACAACACTTCTTTCGTCCCCCCGCATCTCAAATCGATCAACGGATTCCAAATCCGAGTCCAAGAGATTGCCGTACCTTAAATCAGTGATACCAGCACTCCTGACCTTGCCTATTCTTGCAAACGGTTGCGCATAAGGGATCGCTTCCAAGACGACATCCAGATAATTACCGGCTTGTTCCAGAGGTGCACCGTGATGTGGAGTCCCTAAAAACACTATCTTTTTGAGGTGCTTTGTCCAAGTCTTTTGCTGTTGCTGGCCATAGTAAAACGCGCTACGAGATACCAGACCCCCCATACTATGCGCTACAATCACTAATTCCTCAACGGGAACTGGCCAGTGCTGTACTAGATTATCCAGCATCTCACTTAATTCTTGTCCGTTAGTCGAAATGTGGCGGCCGCTGTTGTAATGGAGGTAGATTGGTGTTTTGTCTAAGTCAGTGGCCAGTGCTGTCCCATGGTTGTGCGCTTTTCGCGTCCACTGAATATCGTTCATACATAAGCCGTGTATGAGTAGTAGGATCTTTCCTGTGGCGGTTGGATAAGCTTGCGCAAGGCCTGCCTTCTGTTGTGCAGCAGGTATGCCTTTGCCATTCAACACAATGGCTTGTGCCTGATGTCTGAATTGCATAGCAATCGCCAAAGGGTTTTCCTTTTTCTCTAAGTAATCACCAATTACGCCATTTAAAGCGGACTGGATGGCTTCTCGCTCTTCTGTCGCCTTAACGTCGCCTAGGGTGGCAGTTAGCTGCCCCAGGGTCTTCTCTGTGCTTTTGCCGATCTGTTGGACGCTCCATCGAATGCTGTCAAACGTGATGCCTGCGATGTAAGAAATCATTTTTTGAATGGGCGTGGTTGGTAAAAATGGTGGATTGACAATACGGATGTGCATGGCTTCAACCAAGTCTGTAACGCCTAGGGTGGTGTCTGTTATTAAGCGGGTGATCCCTTGGAGGTCGGTGCTTTTACTTTTTTTAGACGCCATAGGTCAGGTTACGCTTTAGTATCAAATTAGTTTCGTTGATCAATTCCTCTATTTTGGATTCATTATAAGCATCAGCATGCGCCTTATTAAACATCCCTTCGTCATTATCATAGTATTTGCCTGTAACACCTTCATACGCATCTAAAAGGGCTATATCATAAATAATATCAGCTCCTTTATCAGCAGAAGACCAGAATTTCCCAAAAGCTTCTCGTACCATATTCGTATTTAACAAAGAACCAGGATTGAGCGCTGTTGTTGTAATACTAGGTTCTTGCTTTGACAAATAAAAGCTCCACATTAACAAGGCTAATTTACTTTGTCCGTAGGCTGCTTGGTCGGGCACCTGTTTCTCGCCTCGAAACACATCATATAAAACAGTCGATTGTGCGGCTGAGCTTAAGTTAATGACCCTAGGTACAGCGCTTTTTTTAAGTAAAGAGAGTAAGGTATTCGTCATAACATAAGGTGCAAGATAGTTGACCACAAATCTGATATCCAATCCGTCTTTGGTTATTGGGTTTGCTGCTTTGTAGACTCCTGCATTGTTGACCAATACATCGAGGGTGGGCAGTTGCTTCAATATCTCATTTGCCATTTGGGTCACTTCCTTCAAATCAGAAAAATCAGCTACGAATCCATTGACATTTTCATTGTTGGTTGCTGATTTGACTTCTTGAATCACTTTGTACAATTTATCTGCATTTCTACCGTGTAGATAAACGGTGTGTCCATCTTTTGCTAGTTTAATTGCGGCTAGTTTTCCAATTCCGTCGGTGCTTCCGGTGATTAATATTGTTTTTTTCATGTTTTTGGTTAATTAAATGAAAATGGGGTGTATTTTTTAGGTAATTCAATCGTAGATGAAGTGATTTGAGCTAAAGCTCTTACTTTTTATTTAGAATTTCAAATGAAGGGGGTTTGTAAATCGAATAAATTGGCGTTTTGGTAGCACTTTCAGCGCTACGGTTCTTAGGGGGCGCATTAATCCCGGGATTGCATCCCGGGCTGACAAATGCCATACTTTCAGTATTTGCATTCACACTTTCAGTGTTCTTTTTTTACACTTTCAGTGTGGGCACACGAAGTGTTTCTTAGTGTTTGTGGACGGAGTGCTCTGCTGTTATTTTACCAATTCTTCTTCCATTACAAGGGGCGTGTGAGTGGTAGTAGCAGGCGCGACGACAGGAGCGAGACCGCAGGGCCGAACGAAGAGTGAGCTGCGGATGGCACGACCCTAAAGTCAATAACTGATCGTTGAAATTCAATGATCAGTTATTGGCTTTAGGGGCACACCCTAAAAAACACTAAAAAGTGTTGTATTATTATTTTATTGCCCTAGGATCAAGGGTAGACCGTCTCCGCTACCGCCGACTACCACTACTTTTGCATTAGGAGATGTGGAGAGTTTGAGGGTCGCTTCGATACCTTTTTCCCTAAGGATTTTGTCTGATAGCGAAGCATTTAGGATCCGATTGGCTTCTGCCTTTCCTTCGGCATCAATTTTCTGGCGTTGGGCTTCTTTACGGGCTTTTTCAAGACGGAATTCGTATTCTAGTGATTCCTGTTCCTGGCTGAGTTTACGTTCGATAGCGCTTTTGATGGCGGGTGGTAACGTAACATCTCTAACTAGGACGGAATTGATCTGAATATATTGGGGTTCGACCTTGCGTCTTGTTTCTTCAAAGATTTCGTTTTGAATGACATCTCGCTTGCTGGAGTAGAGTTGCTCAGGTGTGTACCGACCGATGACACTCCTTGCAACGGCACGGACTTCGGGAATCAACACCGTTTCGAGATAATCGGTTCCTTTGGTCTGGTGTAACAAGCCTAATTGGTTAACAAGGGGTTGGTGCAAAACGGATACATCTAGTCTGATTTCCAACCCATTGGAAGACAACACAGGCATCTTTTCTTCAAATACTTCCTGCTGCTTGATATTGTAAATAAAGACATCATTCCAAGGGGCAATGAGGTGGAAGCCCTCCCCTAGCGGCGGTTTATCTGTGACGACACCGCCACTGAAAGTTCTAAATTCAACGCCTGCTTCTCCTGATCCAATATTAACGGCGGATTTCATAAGAACAAACGCCAATAGCACCAAGCTACCGATGATCAAAATGGGCATTTTCATGGACAATTGAGGAAACTGACTGCCTTGGCGACGAGGGCCTGACGGTCTTCCTGGTCTAGGAGGTCTTGGGGGTAATTGCGACTCACTCATATTTTTTGTTATTAGTTATAAAAAGTAAAGAGCATCAAGGTAGAAAAGAATGTTTGTGGCGAAAAGATACAAATAAAAGTGCATAAGATTTAAATTAAAAATTGATAACTCTTATATTAATGTCTGAATATGCAATAGAAATATAGTCATGCATAATTTGGGTTTGACTCATAAACTTTTTGTAGCTTTCATTTTTTGAACACTATTTAAATAACAAAATAAACATCATGAAAGTTTCAATCATAGCCGGAAGTCATCGAAAAACTCCACAATCCTCAAAAGTTGCGCACTTTATCGATAACAAAATGAAGGAATTAGGATTGTTTGATTCGTCTTACCTCCTGGATTTATCGAAAACCGATCTTCCGTTTTGGGATGAAGGCGTTTGGTCGGATGAAGTTAAGTGGAAGCAAATTTGGGACCCTATCGCTGAGGAGCTAACGTCTTCTGATGCATTTGTAATCATTACACCAGAATATGCGGGTATGGCTACTGCAAAACTGAAAAACTTCTTCTTGTTTCTGAATACTAATATCGTAGGACATAAACCGGGATTGATCGTTTCCGTTTCGTCTGGTTTGGGGGGCAGTTATCCTGTAAATGAGTTGAGAACGAGCAGTTATAAAAATTGTAAAATCAATTACATCCCTGAGCATCTGGTCATTCGTAATGTAGAGGAATGCTTGAACGAGACCCCGAATACTGATAGTGAGTTTGATACGTATTTGCGCCCTAGGCTCGACTTTACACTGAAACTGTTGGCGGAGTATAGTAAGGCGATGGCGCCGATACGGAAGGCAGATTTAAAGTTTGATGATTATCCATTTGGAATGTAATAATTTAATGATTAATGTTTAGTGTTTAATGTTTAATTATTGACGCAAAAACGACTTAAATAATGATTAATGTTTAGTGTTTAATGTTTAATTATTGACGGAAAAACGACTTTAATAATGATTAATGTTTAGTGTTTAGTGTTTAATTATTGACGCAAAAACGACTTAAATAATGGTTAATGTTTAGTGTTTAGTGTTTAATTATTGACGGAAAAACGACTTAAATAATGGTTAATGTTTAGTGTTTAGTGTTTAATTATTGACGGAAAAACGACTTAAATAATGATTAATGTTTAGTGTTTAATGTTTAATTATTGACGGAAAAACGACTTAAATAATGATTAATGATTAATGTTTAGTGTTTAATTATTGACGCAAAAACGACTTTAATAATGATTAATGTTTAATGATTAATGTTTAATTATTGACGGAAAAACGACTTAAATAATGATTAATGGTTAATGGTATATTATTGAAGAAGTTGGTGTAACTTGTTATTCAATGAATCATCTCAATTTATAGCCCAATTTTATGCCGCCCCAAGCTGCGGGGGTAAGGGTTTTTATTTCCTTGGTAATGTTAGTGCCAGAGTATTCTATATAAAAGGATTTGAATTGCATTATAATACCATAATTTAGCTGTCCAACTAGTTTGTTTACTTCACTTTTAGGTACGGTATATACACTTCTATCATCAAGGATGCCGCCTAGCAAAGAGCCGTCATAAGCGACTACTGTGAGCAGTGGTTGTATATAGGCATATAACAGAAAAGGCTTTAAATCAGCGAATTGATAGGGATTATTTATTAAACCAAATCTGGTGTTAAATCCAACCGTGGCATTGGTGTACAAGTTTCCAATTTTACCAGAGGCATTAGCATACAAACCAAAATTATCCTTAATGCGAAGTAGCTCCTTTTCGTAATCAATACCGTAATTAAGCACAAAACTGTTTTCAATCTGATTGCTCCAGCCATAAGGTATCAAGTCTCCTGTAAGCTGATGAATCCCAGTTTGTATCTCTTTTCCTAGAGCGGCTGGACCTAATATCCCTACACTCAAATGTGAAGCGATTCGCTGCTTAGACGCTTCGTTAACAGAAATGCTAAAGCTCTTGAGCATAGCCACTGCAGCAAATGGGCGGTCTCCCTGCTGAATCTGCAATTCGTCATAGTTTTTTGGTGTAAAACCGATATGCTCGAAGGCAATTCCTGCTTTTCGTTTATCATCTTTCAAATGAAGAAACAGGTAATTAATTGGATTTTTTGATAGTATTGGCAACACTAAATCAAAGCTGTATCCTTGCGTATAGTTTTTATCTTGAGATGCGAATAAATCATTTTCATAATTCATTCTAATATAACTTTCGCTTTGAATGTCCCTAAATGAGCTTGTGTTATCTATTTTTTGACCATTGGCCAATGCTACTAGTAAAGAAAAACTAAATAGTAAAAATAATTTCATACTGGTAATAATTTGATTCAATTAACGTGCCTTAATTGTTATCTCAAAGTCCCTTCCGTGTTCTCATTTTTAATTTAAGTATACGATCAAGATAATACTCTTTTAATTCTTGCATAAAGACCATTGGATCTTCATACTCCGTAATCACCTTGTATAGCTGCTGATTCTTCGCTGATTTAATGTCTTTTTCTACACGTTCTTTTTCCTGTTGCAAGTAGTTATCCTTAGGAGATACCTTTACTTTAGAAGCTGCATCATCTAGATTGACACCAGTATTCCCTTTAAAAATGTGAGTATGGTATGCCTGTAATGCTTCCAGACTTCCTGTCTTATAAATTTCGATGAGGCGGCAAGTAATCTCAGTAGCGAGATCTGTTTCCTTTTTACTCATGGAATACTTATCGGGATGCACGTGTAAAATCGCTTCCCTGTATAATCTCTTTTTCTCTTGTTGTTCTTCGGAGGGAATAGTGTTTTTGTTCTTCTCAGAAATCAATTGGAGTTCTTTGGGTTCCTTATAATTTTTGCCTCGTTTTTTTTGTTCTAACCGCTTTGCTTTTTTTGCTTTTTTGATTTGTTTATACAACATGAACAACTCCTGTTCTTCCACTATCAGATCACAGATATGAGTATAGAGCAAGGCTTCGAAGGTTCGGATTTTGTTTTCGATTGCTCCTAGCTCCTCTTGCAAGGTTTGAATCTGTTCTCGTAATCTATTTTGCTCGTTAGAGGTAGTGGTAGTCAGCTTTTTTTTAGACATAAAACAGTCATGATTTTGGATATTCAAATTTGAATTTTTTGTTTCATTTTTTCAATGATATGATTGGCCTCAGCGTCATCTAGCGCTAAACCAAAAGAATAAGTTTTCATTCCATAGTCAAACATAATTTTGCCTTCGCCAACACCCCAAATTGCCCATCTGTTTGTACCTGAAAAATAATTAATCTTCACTTTGTTAAATCTAATGTTCTTAACTTCTGATTTTTTGAGCACCTTGTTGGTTCCTATCCCAAAAACTTTTTTACTTAATACGACTTGTCTGTTTTCTATTTCCAGTAGTTCTTTTCCAAAATACCCCCATAACAAAAGTCCTACTATAGAAACGCCTCCAAGTGTCCAGCAAATTAACCAAACAGTCATAAATGCATCTACACCTTCTAATCCACTTTCTCCAAATCTGAATGTTCCCCACGCACTTTTAAATCCTAAATACCAACCTCCTAACCAAGCGGTTCCAAAAATTAAAATAAACCAATTTTTCTTTGAAGGAATTGAGATTTCAGTTCCATTCATCGAGGAACTAATTGTTGCTTTTCCATTGTCCGTACTTTCCATTTTTATATTTTTATTAATAACAACAATATTATAATATTGGTTCCTTAAACCGCATTATGCAATAGTATGTTTTCCCGAAAGGTAGACTTTAACCTTCATCAAGACAACCTTTATCTGCACTAAATCGAAATGATTGGTAGCACTTTCTCCTTGGGGGTGACTCGTTAGTCCTAAGGTTTTACCCTAGGCTTAGAAATGGGCAACTTTTAGTGTTCTTTCTATTACAAAATAATGGAGTTGATGGTTCAAAAGGGCAGAAATTTATATGGGCAGATTGATTTCCTCCTTATAAAGAATATAAATGTTGAATAAATATTTCTAAACCATTTAATTTATGTTTACATTATAAAGTATTAATGACTAACCGTTTAATTGCATAGCCATGAAAATAAAACTACTATTAATAGCTATACATTTCTTTATTGCCAGTTCAATTCTAACAGGACAAAATCCTGGCACTTCGTTTTGCGGACCTTACACCGTTTCCCAGCCGATTTCCTTAAGTGGCATAAGTAACATGACGATAAGTGACTTAGACATCTCAAATCCAAATGGGGATGCCATCGACCTTGTAAACTGCGATAACATAACCATAGAACGGTGCTTTTTGCATAATTCTACAGGGAATGGTATTTCTCTATATAATTGTACAAACATTACGATCACACACAACCGTTTTGATTCTGTTTCTACTGGCGTTTATGCGTTACTAAGTCAACAGGTAAAAGTAGCCTACAACGATTCAAAAAACGCTCTGGGACCTTTCCCACGTGGACAATTGAATCAATTTAATAAAGTGACTGGAGGCGGAAATCAAATTAATTTCAATGTATCAGAAAATATTTTAGGAGAAAGTTACGCTGAAGATGCCATCAACATTTATCAAAGCAGTGGTCTGCCAAACGATCCGATTCAAGTATACGGAAACTGGATTCGCGGTGGTGGTTGGGGAAGCCCCAGAGGCTTTAAATCAATCATCGCACTCCCTTTTGCAAGAAGAATATGACAATACTTATAATTATTTTCATCTATATTTGAATGTAACTATTGGAAGAAAGACCAAATCCAATTTGTATTGGTGATCATCAATATTATGAATCCCTAGTTCTTTGGGGCTTCAAATTGGTAAGAGAATAATACTGTTCTATTTTATTGTTGCGTAATCTTATCAACAATAAATTGGATACTGTAGGAAACTCTTTTCAATTCTTGGACAAAAAACGCTTCTGTTTCAATATGATACACTGAATTATCCTTTTCTATTGCTTTAAAGCTTTCACTAAGAGAAGCAATATATTCCTTTTTTTCAATCTCGTCTTTAATAAATATAGGCGGATAAAGATGGTACATTAATATCCAATTTTTTGCTATTCGTATTGTCCTTCCATTTCCATCAATAAATGGATGTACTCTGATTAATTCGTGATGAAGATAAATGGCTCTGATGAGTGGATTTGAAATACGTTCCATATTCTGAAACACTAGAGATACCAATCTATTAATACTTTTGGGCTCGGGACATAAATAGCGCCCTATTTGTACCAATTCGTTCCTATATTTATTAGGATGTATCCTATGAGATTCTGGTGATACAAGTCTGAAAATCTGAAACAATTGAACTTGTTTTTCAAATGGTGTTTGATTCTTAATTTCGTTAATAATAAATAATATTACTCTTTTTAGATTCTTTTGATACAAAACAATTTCTTCTTCTGAACTCGCCTCCATCTGTGCATTTTTTATGCTAAGAATTTCAGTCAGACTATTTGTTGAATTAATAAACTCATCTAATAAAGCCTTAGAAGAAGTTTTCTTACAAAATGTGATGGCTCTATATATTGACTTTGCACTATCATCGATTTCATTTAGGAGTGTAGCATCTACTTTAATTATACTTGGATCTAAAATTTGCATTGACTAATTTCTTTACTGCCTAACATACAAAATACTATTTAATTAAGCCTTATATTGCTTTCTAAACTTATAATTGTATTCATGTATGCTTCGGCTTTTGTCACTATTACTGGGCTGCCTGCATCTGCTTGAGGTCTCTTAGCTGTATTCTTTCTGCTTCTAATTTCATCAACTATTTGTTCTATTGAATTTTGTGTTTGTCTAATCTCTAAGCTTTCAATTCCTTCAATTTCTACTGTTGTTCCGTTAAGAAATAGATTGAACCCTGATTGGTAAGGATTTACGACTAGTTCAATCAATTTATCTTTAGTCAAGTCGAATATCCATTCTGAACTTTTCTCTTTTTGATATATTCTTACGTGGTAATTCATTTTTTTATTTTATGATTAGTAACGGTTTGTATGATGCGGTGGCCTGACCGAATGGGAAGGCTGGTCGTTGGTTGCTGTGTTGCTGGCTGGATTTTCATATTCTTTATTCTATTCCTAACTTTTCTAATGTTTCCTTCGTTAAACCTCCAACCTCTAGTCCGTTATTTTTCTGAAAATCGAATAGTCCCATTTTTGTCTTTTCATCTACTTGATTACTAATCTCAACAGGATAACCCAACTCCATTAATTTCATTTGAATTTTTCCGATAAGTATTTCTGGATCTGGATTACAACCTACATGTATTGCGTCTCTTAAATCTGACCAGTTATTTCCTGCAAAATATATTTGATCTTCATCATGGCTCTTGGGTTCATTAAAGACGAACCTTTTTATTAGTTTTGAGTGTTCAATAATTTTGCTTTCCTCAATAGCAATCGAATCAGTTTCGATCTCAGATTCTTCAACGATTATATAATTAGCAGGAACATCTACTAGACAAACCATGTAACCAACTGGATTTTCTTTCCTTGTATACATAGAAAGATCAGTATTTCTTATATGATACCTTAGATGAGGTTCAAAAATCAAGAATTTATAAAAGTATGTTCCATCCTTCGATCTATACTTTTTTAGATTCTTTACGCTGTAGGTGTTTTCAATTACTTGAATTTTAGGAGGTACAACTTCCAACACAAACCTTTTAAAAAGATGAGTATTTTCAATAGTTTCATTAACTCCTTCTGCAGCAGAAAAATAACACCTCCCAGGGTTTAGTAAAGTTGAATCAGCACTCATAACCTCTACCTTTTGAGCATTTATCTCAAGTAGAAAGACCCCAAACAGTAATATAGAACAAAATAATTTCATAATTTTCTTGCCTGCAACGGTCTCGTATATGTGGCGTGGCGAGCTTTTGCTCGACATGAACACATATACATTGTTCGCTTTTCGTCTTCTTTTATTTTTATAAGTTTCTAATGATAATTTCCAACATTGCTTAATTGAAGATTTCTAATCGCTACTTTATTTCTCCTTACTTAGGATTAATAATTCTGACGGTTTTTCGTCTCCAAAATCTTTAATAATTATCGATAAATTTTCTTCTATTGAAATTTTTA